>ENA-UEQB01002011-UEQB01002011.1-human-gut-metagenome-genome-assembly--contig:-NODE-2011-length-15699-cov-140.365958_pt1 | contig 15699 bp, 16 predicted proteins | sample MGYA00242901_ERZ507918 | MGnify/ENA primary metagenome ERZ507918 (study PRJEB26167, sample SAMN06115405) | human gut metagenome | host: Homo sapiens | place: China:Sichuan | collected 2016-04-06... | reverse complement strand
GAACATGCTACCATTGTAGATCTGATTCGTAATGATTTGAGTATGGTGGCGGAACAGGTCAGGGTTGTCCGCTATCGTTATTGTGACCGGCTTGAAACCAATAAGGGACCTATCTTTCAGACAAGCTCCGAAATATGTGGTGTCTTGCCCGATGATTACCCATCGCATATAGGAGATATTATATTTCGTTTGTTACCAGCCGGTTCCATAACCGGAGCGCCCAAATCCAAGACGATGGATATTATTGAAGAAGCGGAAAATTATGAGCGTGGATTTTATACGGGCATAATGGGTTATTGTGACGGCAGGACTTTAGACAGTGCGGTGATGATCCGTTTTTTAGAACAGGAAGGAGAGAATCTTTATTATAAGGCGGGGGGAGGAATTACTTCAAAGAGTGATTTACAAAGTGAATATAATGAAATGATACAGAAGATTTATGTACCCATTTATTGAAACTATACGGATAGAACAAGGAAAAGCGTGTAATTTGTCTTATCATAATGAAAGACTGAACAATACCCTTCATCATTTCTGGCCGGACTGTGCCGGCATAGAATTAGGTGAATACCTGAAATTGACACCGGAGATGAACGGAATGAAATGTAGGGTGATTTATGATGGAAGTGGAATAAAAGAAATTAGTTATGAAGCCTATCAGATGCGTCCGGTACATTCTTTGCAGTTGGTTTATTCGGATGATATAGATTATACTTATAAAAGTACAGACAGGGAAGCTTTAAACCGGCTTTTTGCCTGCCGTGGAGAACGGGATGATATTTTAATTGTCAGACGCGGACTGCTGACCGATACTTCCATAGCTAATATTGCCTTGTTTGATGGTAAGGATTGGTTCACACCTAAATTACCTTTGTTGAGAGGGACTTGCCGTACAGCATTGATTGACAACGGAATTATAAAAGAAAAAGATATCCGGCCGGAAGAACTATCCTCTTATTCTTTTGTTAGGTTATTTAACGCTATGATTAAATGGGGAGCGTTGGAATTTTCTACCGGAACCATTTACGGATAATAAGAAAGAAGGTGGAATTTTGAAGATTTTTGTTTGTTTCCTTAAATAATTTGCTATATTTGCAAAAAAAATATAAATATAGGTAGGGTATGAGATTGCGGACAGTTGCCAAGTTGGGTATGGTGCTATCAGTGGTATTGTTTTGTACGGCTGTGGGCTTTTACGGCTTTGCTAAATTAAGCCTGACGGATAAGAGTCGTGAGATCAATCTCTTCTCACTTGTACCGGCTGATTGCATCGGTGTGTTGGAGAGTGATAATATTAATTATTTTCTGAATGAATTTCCTCAATTGAACTATTCTGAAGAACTGGGTAATTTCCAGTTTCCCGGTTTGTTTAATTATGTGTTGGGAGGTTTGAACGAATATACCACTAACACTGCTCATGGTCTGAGCAGTAAGATGAGCCGGGTGGTGGTCAGTTTCCATTCTCCGGGTACTCCGCGTGACCAGGTGGTATATTTCCGTATGGGGGCTGATGATAAGGAAACATTGGGAGATATGTTGTTAGAGAGAACTCCGGGAAGTTTTTCACCTAAAAAAGAGAAATACAGAGGAAAAACTATAGCAGTCTATCCATTGGGCAATAATGATTTTCTAGCTGTCTATAGCGAGGCGGGATTCTATGTGGTGAGTTATCAGAAGAGTTTGATAGAGAAAGTGATTGATGCGCGTGAGGATGAAGAGAAAGCATTGAGTAATGATCCCGTGTTTGCCAAAGCGATGCAGAAAAAGAAAACGCATAACTTCCTGACTTTATACGGACGTACACCGTCTATGCCTTTCTTGCAGGATAACAGTGGCTGTTGGAGTGAGTTTGACTTTCACATGAACAGTGATGTGGTGTACCTCACCGGAGATACTTTTATGCCTGATTCATGCGGCTGTGTGAACCAGATGGCCGAAAAATTGAAGAATATTCCGGATATAAGGGAAGATAGTTTGATTATTTCTGCTGATAAAGATTCCATGGCAAATTATATGGAAGAGGCCTACGAAAGAAATAGCAGGACATTGTTCAATGAATGTGTAGCCAATCTTTCACGTGATGCAGCCTTTATGCTTGTGGCGGACATGAACAAGATTTCCCGCAACCCGGAACGTTTCGAGCCTTATTTGCCGGCATTTCTGTTGGAGAATGCTCCTTTATTCCATTCGTTTATTCTTTCAACCCAATTGTCGGTTGTGAACGACCGGCTTTCCCATATCATGGTACTGACATATAAGGATTAGCGCAACTTATGTCGGTGGAAGTGGGGAGCCACTTTGCTTCTAAAATAAAATAACGAAATAACAGTGAGTGCGGCTCCGAATAGATAGGCCATCTTGAAGGTGGCTATTTCTGCTATATATCCGCCCAATAACATGCCGGCGCCTATACCTACATCCCACGAAGTCAAGTAGGTACTGGTTGCCGTACCACGCTGGTTGTTGGGGGCCAAGTTCACAAACAGCGTGTTATAGGCAGGGAACATGGTTCCAAACCCAATACCTAGTAAAAGAGCTATGGTGAACAGAAAATAAGTGGTCCATTGCAGACTCCATGTTGTCAGCCATCCGCATGAACTCAAACCGAAGAAACAGAAGCAGACCAGATACAGGCCGGCTTCAATAACTTGAGTAACCATTCCCCGGTCTACCAGGCGTCCGGAGAAAAGACGGGAAACTGCCATTCCCAACGCCATGAAGGTGAAGAAGAAACCGGTGGATGACTGGATACCTATTTGCTTGGCATACATTGCAACGTAATTGGTGGTCATGCCATAAGGGATGGATAGTAATAACAGACTGAAACCTGCCGGTATTCCTTTAAGCAAAATAAAGCGGTCCAATGATATCGGTTCTCGTTTTACAGGAGGTTTGTAGGTGGTCTTTACCAATGAGGCGCATAGAAATCCTATCAGGCAGGAACCTAATGAGCAACAGAAGATAAGCGTATAGTCTGCTCCTGCATCATGTAGGAAGAGTCCGGTCATCGGTCCGATGGACATGGCTATATTGTTTGCCAGCCCATAATATCCTAATCCTTCCCCACGACGTGAAGAAGGCATGATATCAATGACAATGGTATTTCCGCTGACTGTCACCATGCCGAATGATACTCCGTGTATAATGCGGAATAAAATAAATAAGGTTAGTGTTCCTGCAATGAGATATCCTCCGAAGATGGCGGTAAAAGTGAAATAAGCCAACAGATAAAGTGGTTTGCGGGCAAATGTATCTAACAGATAGCCGGAAAAGGGGCGTATGCACAGGGCGGCAATGGTGTAACAGGAAAGTACGGCCCCTATGGTTGTTTTGTTGGCGTCAAAAACTTCTGCCAGATAGAAAGGCAATACAGGCATCAGTAACCAGAATCCAAAGAATAATAGAAAATTGGCTGCCAGTATTTCTATATAATTTTTGGTAATCAGCTTGTCCTTCATAAGCAATAATGTGCTAATATGTCAATGTATCAATATGCTAATGTGGCAATATGTTAATATGCCAATTGACCGCGTTCTATTCCGCATGGCAATTGGCATATCAGCACATGGTCACATTGACACATTATTAATTGGCTGCTTCGAATTCTTTCAGGAAGCGGGTATCGTTTTCAGAGAATAATCGTAAGTCGTTTACACGATATTTCAAGTTGGTAATGCGTTCAATACCCATACCTAGCGCATAGCCTGAGTAAACTTTGCTGTCAATGCCGTTGGCTTCCAATACATTCGGATCCACCATACCACATCCCAGAATTTCCACCCAGCCTGTGCCTTTACAGAACGGACAACCTTTTCCGCCGCAAATATTACAACTGATATCCATTTCGGCACTTGGTTCGGTGAACGGGAAATAGGACGGACGCAGACGGATTTGAGTATCTTCGCCGAACATTTCTTTGGCAAACAACAGCAATACCTGCTTCAAATCAGTGAATGATACATTCTTGTCAATGTAGAGTGCTTCCACTTGATGGAAGAATGCATGGGCACGATAACTGATCGCTTCATTGCGGTATACACGTCCCGGACAGATGATGCGGATAGGAGGTTGCGAATGTTCCATAGCTCTTGCCTGTACGGAAGAGGTGTGAGTGCGAAGTACGATGTTCTTTTTCACATCTTCCTGATTGGCTTCGATGAAGAAAGTATCTTGCATATCACGTGCAGGATGGTCTTCGGCAAAATTCATGGCAGTGAATACGTGCAAGTCGTCTTCTATTTCGGGACCGTCGGCAATACTGAAGCCCAGCCGATGGAATATATCAATGATTTCATTCTTTACAATGCTCAGCGGGTGACGTGTTCCCAGTTCGATGGGATAAGCCGTACGGGTAAGATCCATTTCGGCTGCGCTGTTATCTTGGGTTTCGAAAGCTTCTTTCAATGAGGCGATACGCTCCTGAGCCTTGTTCTTCAGCTCGTTCAGTTTCATACCCACCTCTTTTTTCTGCTCGGCAGGTACGTTGCGGAAGTCTGCCATCAACTCATTAATCGCTCCTTTTTTGCTAAGATATTTAATGCGCAAGGCTTCCAATTCTTCCGCATTGGCTGCTTGCAAGCCTTCAATTTCCTGAAGTAATTGTTCTATTTTAGCTAACATAGTTTCTTCTTTATTTTTTAATGACCGCAAAGTTAGCGAATTAAACCCATATATTTTGCTGAAAACTAAAAAAAACGATATTTTTGCATCGATTTTTTCTAAATATAGAAAATGAGAAAACTTATAATCGGAGTTTGTCTGCTTATGCTGATAAGCTCCTGTGGAGGTGGGAAAAAGAAAATGGACCCCTTCGAGACGCTTACTGAGGAGATTGATTCGCTGACTGCAACCCCGGACACAACAGAAGCGATGGCTGCGGTAGAGGAAGAACCAATGGTTCCCGCTACGGCCGACGAAAGTTTTGCCGACTTTTTCTACAATTTTGCCAGTGATGAAAAATTACAATTGTCACGCATCGTGTTCCCTTTGCCGTATTATACAATGGAAAAGAAAGAGCACATTGAAAAGGAGCAATGGAAACACGATCCTTTATTCAGCCGGCAGGATGCCTATACAGTTCTGTTCGATAAGGCAGAAGACATGGAAATGGAGAAAGATACGGGTCTAACCAGTGTCAAGATAGAATGGATTTACTTGAAGAAGGGAAAAATCAAGCGGTACTATTTTGAGCGGCTGAAGGGGCTGTGGAAACTGGAAGCCATAGATTTTGCGGATATGCCGAGAGAGGATACCGGTAAGGAGGACTTCTTTGAGTTTTATGAACGTTTTGCCAATGATTCTGTTTTCCAGTTGTCTCGTTTGCACGAACCGTTGAAGTTTGTGACTGCTGATCCCGAAGACGAGTTTCAGATACTGGAAACGACTTTGGAGGCCGGACAATGGTTCGCATTCCAGCCTGTGTTGCCTCGTGAGAATTTGACAAATGTGAACTATGGCCAGAACGAGAATGTGCATTCCAATACGAAAGTGATTGAAATGAAAGGTTTTGGCAATGGATTTAATAATACGCTCTATTTTGAACGGCGGCACGGTCTATGGAAACTGATGCAGTTTGAGGATCTGAGCGATTGATTTGATTGTAAATGAAGGAAATAAAAGACTATTCTCTGTTGCCTCATAATACATTTGGTATGGATGTGAAGGCATCTTTGTTTGTGGAATATGAATCGGTGACAGAGCTGCAATCCATCTTGTCGGATAAAAACCTGATGGCCGGTAACTGGTTGCATATCGGCGGAGGAAGCAATTTGCTTTTTAAAGGTGATTATGCAGGGACTGTCCTGCATTCGGCTATCCGGGGGTATGAGGTGGTTACTGAAAACGAACAGGAAATAGAGGTAAGGGCAGGAGCCGGTGAGGTGTGGGATGATTTTGTGGCATATACCGTGAAGAACAGTTGGTATGGTGCTGAAAATCTGTCATTGATTCCCGGTGAAGTGGGTGCTTCTGCCGTTCAGAATATCGGTGCGTATGGTGTTGAGGCAAAAGATTTGATTGTAAGTGTGGAAACCGTCGAGGTGGAAACCGGCAGGAAACGGATTTTTACCAAAGAGGAATGCCGTTATGCTTATCGTGAAAGCATTTTCAAGAAAGATTTGAAAGGTAAATATATAGTGACTTACGTCACTTATCGTTTAAGTAAGCAGTCGGTTTTTAATCTGGAGTATGGAAATGTGCGTGGCGAATTGGAAAAGCGAGGAGGTGAGGTGGCATTGGAGAATGTAAGGAAGGTGATTATTGCCGTGCGTGAAGCCAAGTTGCCCGATCCCCGGGTGCAGGGAAATGCCGGAAGTTTCTTTATGAATCCGATTGTTCCACGCAGGCAGTTTGAAATAGTACAGCAACAGTATCCTGATATGCCACATTATGAAGTGGATGGCAATCGGGTGAAGATTCCTGCTGCATGGATGATAGACCGTTGCGGCTGGAAAGGCAAACAAATAGGGCGCGCGGGTGTTCATTCTAAACAGGCGTTGGTCTTGGTGAACTGTGGAGGCGCTACGGGAGATGAAGTGATTGCTCTTGCCAGACGGATACAGGAGTCTGTGCTTCAAAAGTTCGGGGTAGCTATCTCTCCCGAAGTGAATTTTATATAAAGTATAATATGAAGATTACAATACTAGGCAGCGGAACGTCTACGGGAGTACCCGAAATAGGGTGCAAATGTCCGGTATGTACCAGCAGCGATCCCCGGGACAACCGTTTGCGTTGTTCGGGACTGATAGAAACGGAAGGGCTCCGGATTCTGATAGATTGTGGTCCCGATTTCCGTGAACAGATGATACGGTTGAACGATTTCAAACCGTTGGACGGTGTTTTGATTACTCACGAACACTATGACCATGTAGGAGGCTTGGATGATTTGCGTCCTTTCTGTCGTTTTCGTGATGTGCCGGTTTATGCCGAACAATATACAGCAGAGCGTTTACGCCAGCGTATTCCTTATTGTTTTGCCGAACATCTTTATCCGGGAGTTCCCCGTATTACATTAGAGGAAATTGTTCCCGGTTCTCCTTTTATTATCGGCAATCCCGAAGGAAACAAAGTAGAAGTGACACCTCTTCGGGTAATGCATGGCAAATTGCCCATTTTGGGATACCGTATCGGCAAGATGGCATGGATTACCGATATGCTGACGATGCCCGGGGCTGAATATGATTTGTTGCAAGGACTGGATGTGTTGGTAATGAATGCATTGCGTCCCCAGCCTCATAATACCCACCAGAATTTGAAGGAGGCTTTGGACAATGCACAAAGAATAGGAGCCGGGGAAACTTATTTTATTCACATGAGTCATCATATGGGATTACATGCTGATGCTGAACGGTTATTGCCGCCGCATGTGCATTTTGCATACGATGGAATGAGAATTAGTTTATAAAGCCGGCTTCAACGAATACCGGCACAATCCGTTCAATCCGCATTCCGAACATTTCGGTGTCCGTGCCATACAAACATATCTTCCGTGTAAAATAAGCCAATGATGTGCGGTGGGCACAATCTCCTTCGGAATATACTTCATCAGATATTTCTCGGTAGCCAGCGGTGTGGTGCAGGTTTGAGGAACCAGTCCGATGCGGTGGCTCACGCGGAACACATGTGTATCTACTGCCATGGCCGCTTTGTTGAATACTACACTTTGAATGACATTAGCCGTCTTGCGTCCCACTCCCGGCAGTTTAATCAGTTCTTCCAATGTTCCCGGTACTTCGCTATGAAAATCCTTCACCAGCATTTGCGCCATGCCTACTAGATGTTTTGCCTTGTTGTTGGGATAACTTACACTCCGTATGTATTCATAAATCACTTCCGGCGTCGAAGCGGCCAATGCCTCAGGAGTCGGGAAATCCCGGTAAAGAGGAGGGGTGATCATATTTACCCGTTTGTCCGTGCATTGTGCACTCAGGATAACAGCTATCAATAACTCGAATGGGTTATTGTAATGAAGTTCGGTTTCGGCAACAGGCATCGCTTCTTGAAAATAAGCGATCACCTTGTTATAAAGTTCTTGTTTTTTCATCTTACCTTCTTTTTTCGGTTACAAATATAATTGATAAATCAATAGGGTAGAATTATTCGGGCAATTCATTTGTTTAGTTGAGTAAACTTCTTATATTTGCATAAATATATTAGATTTATGCAGCTTAACGTAAAGAATGAAACTTCTACATTGAAAGCTGTGGTGCTTGGACAACCCGGTTCCATAGGGAAGGTCCCCACGCTGGAAGAAACTTATGACGCCAAGTCATACGAGTCCGTATTGCATAACATATACCCCCATGAAGAAGATATTTTCAAAGAGATGAGATGCTTTGAAAGCGTATTGTTGAAATATGGGGTACAGGTCTATCGCCCGTGGACACTGGAGAATTGTAATCAGGTGTTTGCCCGTGATGTGGGATTTGTGATTGACGACAAGATTATTGTTTCCAACATCATCCCCAACCGGGAGGATGAGAAGGAAGCCTACGAAGTGGTCTATAATCAGATAGCTTATAACAAGATTTTCAACCTTCCCGAAAAGGCGCACGTAGAGGGAGGTGATGTGGTGCTTTACAATAATATAGTGTTTGTAGGCCTTTATACCCAGCCCGATTACCCGCAGATGAAGACGGCACGTACCAACCGGTATGCTTTTTCCTTTCTGAAAGAAATCTGTCCGGGGAAGATATTCATCCCCTTGGAGCTGAAAAAACATAATACAGATCCACGTGCGGGGATTCTGCATCTGGATTGTACCTTTATGCCGGTAGGGAAAGGGCATGCGATTATTTATAAGGACGGATTTATGTATCCTCAGGATTATCATACTCTGCTCGATTTGTTCGGCAGGGAGAATGTATTTGAAATAACGCGGGAAGAGATGTACTATATGAATACGAATGTCTTTTCCATCTCTCCTGAGGTAGTGGTTTCTGAAAAGAACTTTATCCGCCTGAATACCTTTATGGAAGAGGTATGGGGAATGACGGTAGAGCGTGTACCTTATTATGAAATATCTAAGATGGGCGGACTGTTGCGCTGCTCCACCTTACCATTAATCCGAGAAAATGACTAAACAAACAACAAACCACATTTTGATGGTGGAACCCGTGGCCTTCGGGTTCAATGAAGAAACAGCGGCCAACAATTATTTCCAGCAGCGGACAGTTGCGGCAGGTGAAACAGTACAAGCTTGTGCCTTGAAGGAATTTCGGGGCATGGTGGATAAGTTGCGTGCAAACGGCATAGAGGTAATAGCGGTGCAGGATACCCCGATACCTCATACTCCGGATTCCATATTTCCGAACAACTGGGTGTCCTTTCACGACGACGGAACGGTGGTGCTGTATCCTATGTTTGCGGAAAACCGCAGGGCGGAAAGACGGGCGGATATCTTGCAGCGGATAGAGTCGGAGGGGTTCTGCATCCGTCGGAAGGTAGATTATACAGGTTTTGAAGAAGAAAACCGGTTCCTGGAGGGGACCGGGGGAATCATTCTGGACCGGGTGAACCGTTATGCATACGCGGCTTTGTCGCAACGGGTGGACGAAGCTTTATTTGGTCGGTTCTGCAAGGAGCAGAATTTTAGTCCGGTGTCCTTTCATGCTTATCAGACTGTAAACGGACAACGTCTGCCCATTTATCATACCAATGTCATGATGTGTGTGGCGACAGATTATGCGGTCGTTTGTCTGGACAGCATCGACGACGTGGAAGAGCGTGAGCAGGTTTGTCACGTCTTGCGGCAGACAGGGAAAGAAATCATTGCCATCTCCGAGGAACAGATGCATCATTTTGCCGGAAATATGCTTCAGGTGGAGAACGGGAAAGGCGCATTGTTTCTAGTGATGTCTCAAAGTGCTTACGATTCGTTGGATGAAGGCCAGTTACAACGGCTGTCTAAGTATAACGCGTTGCTTCCCATGCCCATCCCTACCATTGAAACGCTGGGAGGAGGAAGTGCCCGTTGCATGATGGCGGAAATATTCTTGAAAAAAGAAAAACATTAAATGATAAAAAGCTTATGGATGCAAAATTATCGGCAGCTCAATTGATGGAGCTTGAGAACAAACATGGAGCACACAATTATCATCCTGTTCCTGTGGTATTGGATAAGGGAGAAGGTGTGTTTGTATGGGATGTGGAAGGAAAGAAATATTATGATTTCCTTTCCGCTTATTCGGCAGTGAACCAAGGACATTGTCATCCGCGTATTATCGATACGTTGGTAAAACAGGCGCGAAAGCTGACTTTGACTTCACGCGCTTTTTATAACAGCCAGTTGGGACGGTATGAAGAATTTGTCACCCGTTATTTCGGATATGACAAGGTCTTACCGATGAATACGGGAGCCGAGGCAGTAGAAACCGCATTGAAGCTTTGCCGCAAATGGGCGTATGAAGTAAAAAAGCTTCCCAAGGATACGGCGGAAATCGTTGTATGCCGGAATAATTTTCATGGGCGTACTACCACTATCGTTTCTTTCTCCATTGATCCGGACGCTTACAATAACTACGGACCTTTTACCCCCGGTTTTGTCGTGATTCCCTACAATGATGCCGAAGCATTGGCGAAAGTGCTGGACGAACATCCTCATGTGGCCGGATTCCTGGTTGAGCCCATTCAGGGAGAGGCAGGTGCTTATGTACCCGATGAGGGATATTTGAAAAAATGTTACGACTTGTGCCGTGCCCACAATGTACTTTTTATAGCCGATGAAGTGCAGACCGGCATTGCCCGTACAGGCAAATTGCTGGCTTGTGATTATGAGAATGTTCATCCGGATATCCTGATTTTGGGAAAGGCTTTATCGGGTGGGGCCTGTCCTGTTTCTGCGGTATTATCATGCAATGAAGTGATGGATGTTATCCGTCCGGGGCAACATGGCTCCACTTTTGGCGGAAATCCTATTGCTGCGGCAGTGGCTGTTACGGCGCTGGAGGTAGTACGGGACGAACAGTTGGCGGACAGGGCATACAGGCTGGGACTGATATTCCGGGAAGAGATGAGAAAACTGTGCGAAACATCTCGTGTGGCTTCTTTTGTCCGGGGCAAGGGATTGCTGAATGCGTTGATAATCAATAATGATGAAACGAAGGATTTGGCGTGGGAGATTTGCTTGAAATTGGCCGAAAACGGTTTGCTGGCCAAACCGACACATACGAATATTATTCGTTTTGCTCCGCCATTGGTGATTACAGAGGAACAATTAAAGGAGTGTATCGAAATTATAAAGAAGACGATTGCTTTGTTTGAATAAAGGATTTTTTATCCTGTCTTTTAGGGGTGGATTCAATCTGCCCCTAAAATCGTTTTTACTGATACCCACCTGTTTGTGACGCTTCATCTTTCATTGTTCCATACTGTTTGGCTATAGAAAAGGTAATTATTTGATGAGGCTGTTTCTTCTTGATAAGAATATTTAATGCAGTTATATCCGGTTAACTCGGAAATAATTTCTATCTTTGCACCCCGAATTAAAAAATAGACGTATGATGCCGTGAATAGCGGTCGTGTATTCTAGAACACCACGTAAAAAACAGGAGAAATGAAGAATAATAATACTGTATCTGTATCGTTCATGTTGCTTGGCATACTGTTTTGTGTATGTCTTGTCGCAGCAAATTTATTGGAAACCAAAGTTGTCCAGATCTGGAAAATTACGGCAACTGCCGGACTGGTTGTATTTCCTATCTCTTACATTATCAATGATTGTATAGCCGAAGTATGGGGCTTCCGCAAGGCACGTCTTATCATTTGGATGGGCTTTGCCATGAATTTCATGGTGGTAGCTTTGGCGCAGCTTGCCATTCTGATGCCCGCAGCTCCGTTTTGGGAAGGAGAGGAGGGCTTCAACTTCGTTTTCGGCATGGCGCCCCGCATCGCTGTAGCCAGTCTGACCGCTTTCTTGGTCGGCTCTTTTCTCAATGCCTATGTCATGAGTAAAATGAAGCTGGCTTCGGGAGGAAAGAACTTTTCACTTCGTGCCATCACTTCCACTTTGGTGGGTGAGAGTGCCGATTCCATGATTTTCTTTCCTGTTGCCTTTGGAGGTTTGATGCCTGCCGGTGAACTGATAAAGATGATGGTTATTCAGGCAGTGCTCAAGACACTCTATGAAATTATTATCCTGCCCGTTACCATCCGTGTGGTAAATTACATCAAGAAGGTGGATGGCAGTGATGTCTTTGATGAGCATATCTCATACAATGTATTGAAAATCAAAGAACTTTAATAAGATGCTGATGTGTCAGTGTGCCGGTTAGCCAATTACCATGCGGTATATGGCGCAGCATATCCACATAGCGCGGCAATTGGCACATTGGCGTATTAGTAAATTGAAAAATTGTCAACAATGAATAAAAGTGACGCATTGGTTGTGTTCAGCGGAGGGCAGGACTCAACCACTTGCCTGTTTTGGGCAAAAAAACATTTCCGCAAAGTGTATGCTTTAAGCTTTATCTATGGACAAAAGCATGTGAAGGAAGTGGAGCTGGCCCGTGTTATTGCCGGAAAGGCAGGGGTGGAGTTTAAAGCGATGGATGTTTCCTTTATAGGCAACCTGGGTAAAAATTCGCTGACAGATACTACGATAACGATGGATGAGGTGAAGCCTGCCGATAGTTTCCCTAATACGTTTGTGCCGGGGCGGAATTTGTTCTTTCTGAGCATTGCGGCTGTCTATGCACGCGAATTGGGAATCAATCATATCGTGACCGGTGTGTCGCAGACAGACTTCAGCGGTTATCCCGATTGCCGGGATGCTTTTATCAAGTCGCTGAATGTGACATTGAACCTTGCCATGGACGAGCAGTTCGTGCTTCACACTCCGCTGATGTGGATTGATAAAGCGGAAACATGGGCGTTGGCGGACGAATTGGGCGTGCTCGATTTGATCCGGCATGAAACGCTGACTTGCTATAATGGCGTACAGGGGGATGGCTGCGGTCATTGCCCGGCCTGTAAGCTCCGTCGTGAAGGATTGGAAAAGTATCTGGAGATAAAGGCGGAAAGAGAGAAATGATAGGATAAACGAAGGTGTTTTCTCTTTGTATGAAAGGTGTTCCTTTCTTGCCGGGTATATCGTTTCACTTTAGTGAGCAAGTTTTATCACTGAAGTGAAGAAGTTTCATCACTCAAGTGGTACAGTTTCATCACTTTAGTGAAACGATGTACTTGGCAGGGAGAGAATTTCTATTCCAAGGTATGAAAGAGAAAACATGAATATGAAAAAAACAGATTTTAATGGAAAGAAAAGATGAATTGACCCTTCTCGGGTCGAAGACCGAGTACAGGCAAGATTATGCTCCCGAAGTGTTGGAGTCCTTTGTGAACAAACATCCCGGAAACGACTATTGGGTACGTTTTAACTGTCCCGAATTTACCAGTTTGTGTCCTATTACAGGACAGCCCGATTTTGCGGAAATCCGTATCTCCTACCTGCCTGATGTGAAAATGGTGGAGAGCAAGAGCTTGAAGCTGTATTTGTTTAGTTTCCGTAATCATGGCGATTTTCATGAAGATTGCGTGAATATCATCATGAAAGATTTGATTAAGCTGATGGATCCTAAATATATTGAGGTGACGGGCATTTTTACTCCGCGCGGTGGTATTTCCATTTATCCGTATTGTAATTACGGCCGTCCGGGTACTAAGTATGAGGAATTGGCGGAGTATCGGATGCGTAATCACGATTTATAGATGTATCTCTTGGAATGATTAGATAGATTGTGGGCTCAAATATTTGCCTAAATACAATCCAACATACCTAAAAAATGATTTGAGAAAATCAAAGGGTATTATTGCAGGTAAAACTATTGGGACATATAAACCAAATCGTGAGCTAATTGAAAAATTGGATGCTCAATTCTGTGATTTGATATTAAAAGATGAAACAATTATTTCTGATGATAGAATTATTCCTAAAATATTATATGAAGAAACAAGGGGGTATATTGAATGTCTTTGTAAACAAATAAATGCGAGTTATGAATATAATATCTATGACGGGTGTGCTATTCTTATGCGAAGATTATTAGAAATATTACTCATTCATTCTTACGAAGCTATTGGTAAAATAGGACTAATACAAGAAGCCAGCGGAGAGTATAAAGGGTTGAGTTATATAATTAACTATACCTTAAGCAATAAACCTTTTTCTTTAGCAAAAGAGAGTCAAGAATTATTGGACACTTTTAGGCAGCTTGGAAATTTCTCTGCACATAAAATTCAATATAATGCTAAAAGAAAATATATTGACGATGTTAAGGTGGTATATCGTTTGACAATGGAAGAGCTATTGTATATTTCGAAAATGAAAAAATAATCAGATTATATTGTTGTAAGATAAGATTGGTAATTATGGATTTGGTATCCAAGATTTTAATTCATAAATTAGGTCCAAATCATGTAGGAATTGGTTCGAGAACAGAACGGTCAAGGGTACAAGGAAAGAAGCTAAGTATTGTATAATCAGCACTTAGCTTTTTCTTTTGTCCGGATTTTCCCCACATTTTCCCCATACGTGCAAAAATTATGGTATTAAGTCAGCATTTTCTTTGGCTGGACAAGCCAAATATACTACTTTTGAAAAGAAATAAAGCCTATTAAATAACAGTCAATGGAACAAGGTCTTTGGCAAGAGATAGAACAGCTATATCAAAAGTTTCAGAAACTTGGTATCAGCGAAGCGGTGGACTATGACAAGTACTACCTCTATTCTCTTATTACCCATTCCACAGCCATTGAAGGCTCTACGCTTACAGAACTTGACACGCAACTTCTCTTTGACGAAGGAATAACGGCAAAAGGCAAACCGTTGGTGCATCACCTGATGAATGAGGACTTGAAGAAAGCGTATGAGCTGGTCAAAAAGGAAAGCGAATATCGTGCGGCAATAACACCTGCTTTCTTGCAAAAACTAAATGCTACGTTGATGTGTACTACTGGCAGTACACATAGTGTAATGGGTGGTTCTTTTGATTCTTCCAAAGGAGAATACCGTTTGTGTGGTGTTACGGCTGGTGTTGGTGGACATTCTTATATGAATTATCAGAAAGTACCTGCAAAGGTGGAAGAACTTTGTACTGTCTTGCACGAACGTCAAAAAACGGTGGAAACATTTCGGAGGCAATACGAATTGAGCTTTAATGCCCATCTTAACTTAGCTACCATTCATCCGTGGGTGGATGGCAACGGCAGAACGGCTCGTCTTTTGATGAACTATATCCAGTTCTGCTATAACCTTTTCCCTGCCAAGATATTTAAGGAAGACAGAGAAGAATATATTCTTTCCTTGCGGCAATCGCAAGAGGAAGAAACCAACTTACCGTTTTTAGGCTTCATGGCAAGGGAGTTAAAGAAATCGCTTGCTTTAGAAATAGATAGATTTACTGCTTCACAAAAGAGAAATTTTAGTTTTTTGTTTTGAAAGGTTTGAGTGGTATATTTCGAGTGTCGTCTCAATATATTGCGAGATATGTCTGAATTCTCGTCTCTTTGCAATAAATATTGAAAATCAATGATTTGTAGAATTAACACCCGGTTTTACACCTAAGAATGTAAAGTCGTTTTTTTGTTTTATTTAAGATTTTGGCTTTAGTATCTTAGCTGCTTTACTTTTCTCATAATCGGCCATTAAATTTTCTAAGGTATCAACTTCTTTTGCTTTACTATCATCCGCATAAATTTCATCCA
>ENA-UEQB01001998-UEQB01001998.1-human-gut-metagenome-genome-assembly--contig:-NODE-1998-length-15801-cov-5.211269_pt1 | contig 15801 bp, 12 predicted proteins | sample MGYA00242901_ERZ507918 | MGnify/ENA primary metagenome ERZ507918 (study PRJEB26167, sample SAMN06115405) | human gut metagenome | host: Homo sapiens | place: China:Sichuan | collected 2016-04-06... | reverse complement strand
GGACGCGGAGGTCATCGCGCTGGCGGTGGAAGCCCTGCGCGCCGCCGGGATTCGCGACTTTTTGATTGAACTGGGACGCTCGCGCACCTTCATCAAACTGGGTCCCATGCTGGGACTGATGGGAACGCTTATCCCGATGGGTCCCGCCCTCGTAGGACTTGCCACCGGAGACATTTCCTCGATGGCGTATAATATGCAGGTCGCTTTCGCCACTACCGTAGTGGGCATGGTCATCGCAGCCATCGGCGTGGTTACCCTGCAAGTAAAACAACGCTGGTACGCCCGCGAAATGAACGACCTGGAATACCTGTACAAAGTACTCAGCACCTCTCCGACCGACTCTAACCCCATAACCTCCATCCAATGAAACGCAACCGGCTTCTTCATAACAATACCGACTCCGACCCGATGGGTACGGTAGCCAACCTTTTCGACGTAGCCATGGTCTTTGCCGTAGCACTGATGGTAGCGCTCGTCTCCCGCTTCAACATGACGGAGATGTTCTCGAAAGAGGACTTCACCATGGTAAAGAATCCTGGAAAGGAGAATATGGAAATCATCACCAAGGAAGGACAGCAGATTAAGAAATACACACCCAGCGAAGAGCAACAGACTTCCGGCAAGCGGGGGAAGAAAGTCGGCGTTGCCTACCAACTGGAGAACGGAGAAATTATCTACGTGCCCGAATAGACGGAAAAGTTTTTATCTGCTACAAATTTGATGAAGCCCTATTAATGTCCTATCTTTGTCTGCCAATAAAAATAGATGGATATGAAGCAATCCAAGATAATAGTTGCCGGCATCGGTCCGGGCAGCGAACAAGACATTACTCCTGCCGTAATTGCCGCCCTGCAAGAGTCGGACGTAGTAGTAGGATATAAGTATTATTTCCAGTTTGTAACCCCTCACCTCCGTCCCGAAACAGAGTGCATAGATACCGGCATGAAGCGCGAACGCGCCCGTGCACAGCAAGCCTTCGAACTGGCGGAACAGGGTAAGACGGTGTGCGTCATCAGTTCCGGCGATGCAGGCATCTACGGCATGACGCCGCTTATCTACGAGATGAAGCGCGAACGGCAGAGCGACGTAGAAGTCGTTTCCCTGCCGGGCATCAGCGCCTTCCAAAAAGCAGCTTCGCTGCTGGGCGCCCCTATCGGACACGACTTCTGCATACTCTCCCTCTCCGACCTGATGACTCCGTGGGAACGCATCGAGAAACGAATCGTTGCCGCTGCCTCTGCCGACTTCGTGACCGCCGTTTACAATCCGAAGAGCGAAGGACGCTACTGGCAACTCTACCGTCTGAAAGAGCTCTTCCTGCAGGAAGGGCGTGCGCCGGAGACACCCGTAGGCTATGTACGCCAGGCGGGACGACCGGAGCAGGAAGTGCACATCACAACCTTGAAGGACTTCAATCCCGAAGAAGTGGATATGTTCACCGTCGTACTGATAGGTAACTCCCAGTCTTACGAATGGAACGGCGCGTTCATCACCCCCCGCGGCTACTACCGCGAAACAAGTACGGAAGCCAAAGGCATCGGTCAGGACATCATGATACGCAGCTTCCGCACCATCGAGCGGGAACTGAAGAACCCGAACATCCCCCTCGACCATAAATGGGCATTGCTGCACGCCATACATACCACGGCCGACTTCGATATGGAGAACCTGCTGACAACGGACGAAGGCGCTGTGGCATCGCTATACCAAGCCGTGGAAACCGGAAAGATAAAAACCATCATTACCGACGTGACGATGGCCGCCAGCGGCATACGCAAGGGAGCTTTGCAGCGCCTCGGCGTAGAAGTGAAATGCTATCTGGGCGACCCGCGTACAGCAGCGATGGCAGCAGAGAAAGGCATCACCCGCACCCAGGCAGGCATTCGCCTGGCGGTAGAGGAGCATCCTGATGCGTTGTTCGTATTCGGCAATGCACCGACGGCGCTGATGGAGCTATGCGACCTGGTGCGCAAGGGCAAGGCAAAGCCGGCAGGCATCATTGCCGCCCCCGTAGGATTTGTGCACGTGCAGGAGTCCAAGCACATGGTTAAGCCCTTTACAGAGATACCGAAGATAATTGTAGAAGGGCGCAAAGGCGGCAGCAACCTGGCAGCAACGCTGGTGAACGCCGTGCTGTGCTATAACGATGCGGAACAGTTGCGACCGGGAAGGGATGTGTAAAATGAAACGGAACTTTATCATCATAGGAATGGACGACAGCCGGGAACCTTTCTTCCCGCCGGAAGTATGGGCGCACATACGACAGGGAAAGGTCTTCTCGGGCGGAGTGCGGCACCGCGAAATCGTGGCGTCCCTATTGCCCGCACAAGCAGAATGGATCCCCATCACCGTGCCGCTGGACAATGTATTTGCCCGCTACGAAGAAATCTTCGCCGCCTTTGAAGGAAGCGGGACCGACGAACCCATCATCGTCTTTGCATCCGGCGACCCGTTGTTCTTCGGCTTCGCCAATACCGTCAGGCGGAAGTTGCCGGCTGCAGACATCCGCCTCTACCCCGCCTTCAACTCCTTGCAGACGCTGGCACACCGGCTGGTGATGCCTTACGACGATATGCGCACCGTCTCCCTCACCGGCCGCCCCTGGCAGGAGTTCGACCGTGCCCTGATAGAGCGTACCTCGAAGATCGGCGTACTGACCGACCGCGAACATACCCCCGCCGCCATTGCCGCCCGAATGCTGGAGTACGGCTATACCTATTATATAATGTATGTAGGCGAGCACCTCGGACATCCCACGAAGGAACGCATCCGCCGCATGACGCTCCAAGAGGCTGCACAAGGCACCTTCGAGCATCCCAACAACCTGCTGCTCTGTATAGACACCCCCACCTTACCTGGTGGAGCACCCTATACAGTAGCCCGTCCCTTCGGCATCCCCGACGAACAATTCGCCCACCTCGACGGACGCGCCCGCATGATAACCAAAGCACCCATCCGCCTGCTCACCCTGCAAGCGCTGGAACTGAACCGCCGCCGCGTGTTCTGGGACATAGGTTTCTGCACCGGCTCCGTTTCCATCGAAGCGCGGTTGCAGTTCCCCCACCTCACGGTAGTCTCCTTCGAGATACGCCCCGAAGGTGAAGAACTGATGCACGTTAACAGCCGCCGTTTCGGCACACCGGGCATCACAGCCCTTACCGGAGACTTCCTGTCGGCAGACCCCGGAAACCTGCCCCGCCCCGATGCCGTCTTTATAGGCGGACACGGCGGACACCTGGGCGAAATGCTGCAAAAGATAAAGACCGTGCTCCACCCCGAGGGCTGCATCGTATTCAACTCCGTGACCGAGGAAAGCCGTACCGCCTTCATCCGCGGAGCAGAAGCCGCCGGAATGGTGCTGCATCCTTCCACGCACATCGCCCTGAACGATTATAACCCCATTGAAATTATGAAAGCCACGCTTTCCTAAACATACGCATCCATTATGAAAACAGCTATTATCCTGATATCCGAAGCCGGTCTGAGCATAGCCCGATCGCTATCGAACGAGCTTACCGAAGCCGAGATCTTCACCCTCAGACACGAGGACGGGTGTACGCATATCGAATCCGCCGGCAAGTTTACCGCCGAGAACTTCAACCGCTACGACGCCTTCATCTTCATCGGTGCCATGGGCATCTGCGTCCGCACCATCGCACCGTGCATAAAGAACAAATATACCGACCCCGCCGTAATCTGCGTAGATACCACCGGCAAATATGTCATCTCCGTTCTCTCCGGCCACATCGGCGGAGCCAACGAACTGACCGACCAAGTGGCAAGCATCCTGGGCGCCGAACCGGTAGTGACCACCCAAAGCGACCGCACCGGATTGTGGGGACTCGACACCTTCCCGAAGCGTTTCGGCTGGTTCCCCGTCATCAATGCCGAAGCCTCCACCCTGCTGATGGCAGAATTGGCAGAGACACCCGAAGAAAAGATGCGCGCCTGCATGAACGAGCACATCAGCCTCTTTGTAGCCGGCAAGCCTACCGCCCTGCTGCTCACCATCCGCGACTCAGGCACCGACTGGCTGGAATCACACCTGCCGCCCCACGTCCGGGTGTTCTACCGCGAAAGAGACATCAAACCCGAACGCTTTGACCTGATACTCTGCGTTTCGCCCCGGATGCCCAACTTCCGCGATAAATCCATGATATGCTATATGCCGCAAGCCGTTCACCTCGGCATCGGTCTGGCACGCCAGGCAGGTCCCATACGGAAAGTAGAAGAGGAAATCTTGGAGACACTGAAGGAACAGGGCATCATGCTGCCCGCCATCGCCTCCATCTCCACCATCGATGCAAAGAGCGGCGAGCCGGTAGTGAAATCACTCAAGAAGCAATACCCCGTTCACTTCTACACCGCCCAGGAACTGTCGCAGGTAGATGTGCCCCATCCCAGCAAGACGGTATTGAAGCACATGGGCACGCCCAGCGTCAGCGAGGCGGCGGCACTGTTGACAGCCGGAAACACCGAACTTCTGATGCCCAAGAAGAAGGGCGACAACTATACCGTAGCCGCCGCACTGGACATCAGTGTAGTGCGCCGCGGCCACATCGAGATTGTGGGCGCCGGACCGGGCGATCCTGATTTGATATCCGTACGCGGACGGCAGATGCTGGAGAAAGCCGACCTCATTCTCTATGCCGGCAGCCTTGTGCCCCGCGAACTGACGCTTTGTGCCAAACCGGGAGCCACCGTACGCAGCTCGGCATCCATGGATCTGGAAGAACAGTTCGCCCTGATGAAAGAGTTCTACGACCGTGGCAAGTTCGTAGTACGCCTGCACACGGGCGACCCGTGCATCTACGGCGCCATCCAGGAGCAGATGAATTACTTCGACCTATATGGCATGAGTTATCACATCACTCCGGGCATCTCCTCCTTTCAGGCAGCTGCCGCCGCCCTGCGGTCACAGTTCACCATACCGGAGAAGGTGCAGAGCATCATCCTGACGCGGGGCGAAGGACGCACCCCCATGCCCGACCGCGAGAAGCTGCACTTGCTGGCACGTTCGCAAAGTACCATGTGCATCTTCCTCAGTGCCGGCATTGCCCGGCAGGTGCAGGAAGAACTCTTGCAGGAGTACCCCGAGACAACCCCCGTTGCCGTCTGCCACCACCTGACGTGGAAAGACGAACGCATCTTCCGCGGCGTGCTGAAAGACCTTGCCCGGATAGTGGAAGAGAACCAACTGACGCTGACCACCATGATCGTCGTAGGCGAAGCCATCGGCAACCGCGAAGGGCTGTCACGCCTGTATGCACACGAATTCAAACATTTATTCCGTAAATAACAACCCATTATTATGATTCTAATCTTAGGCGGTACTACCGAAGGCCGCATCGCCGCTCAAACACTGGAAGAAGCCGGAAAGACTTTCTACTATTCCACCAAAGGCGATGAACAGGAAGTAACACTGCACAACGGTATCCGCCTGCAAGGCGCCCTGGACGACATTGACCTCGAAGCCTGTTGCCGTCGCCACGACATCCGCCTGCTGGTGGACGCCGCCCACCCCTTTGCCGAACAACTGCATCAGACCGTAGCCCTGGTAGCACAGCGCACCGGCATCCCCGCCATCCGTTACAACCGCATCTACTTCGAGATTGGCGGAACGGATAAAATAACCTGGTGCAATGACTACGCCGACGCTATCCGGCAGATAAAAGAAAATGAAGTATTCAGCCTGCTTGCCCTCACCGGCGTGCAAAGCATTGCCCGTCTGAAACCGTTATGGCATGGCTCCGACGCTTCCTGTTGCTGCAACTTCCGCATCCTCGACCGCGAGAGTTCCCGCCAACAGGCACGTGCCGAAGGTTTGTCCGAACAGCACCTCCATTACTACCACGCCGGCGAGGACGAACGCCGCCTGATGCAGCAACTCCACCCCGAGGCCATCCTTATCAAGGAAAGCGGTGTGTCCGGCGGATTCCTACAGAAAATAGAAGCCGCTTTGGAGTTGGGCATCCACATCTACGTCATCCGCCGTCCCAAGATGCCCGAAGGCTTTCTCTGCGTAGACGGGCCTCATGGCCTGCGCCGGAAAATAGAAGAACTGCTTCCCGACTTCTACCCCCTGCGCAGCGGGCTGACCACCGGCACTTGCGCCGCCGCAGCAGCCGTCGCAGCAGCGTGGGATCTCTTCAATCTCGACTTCAAGACCCGCCCCGAGGAATTCCCCGTCAGGCTGCCCAATGGCGAAACAATCTACGTCCCTGTGCAACCCCGCCAGGCCCTGCCCCACACCAGCGATCTGCCCAACGGTGACTGGATGCTGGAAACCAACGCCACCGTCATTAAAGATGCCGGCGACGACCCCGACATCACCGACGGAATGGCAATCACTGCCAACGTAGCCGTCCCCTTCCGCATGGATGAAGACGAGGTTACCCAAGAAGAGTACGAATTCATTGTCTGTGGCGGCGAAGGCGTAGGCATTGTCACCATGCCCGGACTGGGACTGCCTTTGGGCGAATCTGCCATCAACGCCACGCCCCGCCGGATGATTGAGGAGAACGTGGAACTCTGCCTTAGGCAAATCGACATTCCCCCCGTAGCGGGTCATCCGTTCATTATCACCATCTCCGTCCCAGGCGGAGAGGAGATAGCCCGGCGCACCTTCAATCCCCGCCTGGGCGTCGAGGGCGGTATCTCCATCATCGGCACTTCGGGCATTGTGAAGCCCTTCTCGTCCGAAGCCTTTGTCAACTCCATCCGCAAGTCGATGGAAGTGGCGCGTGCCACCGGCAGTCCGCGCGTTGTCATCAGCTCCGGCGCCAAGAGCGAACGGTATATCAAAGCCTGTTATCCCGATGTACCTGCACAGGCCTTCGTGCACTACGGCAACTTCATCGGCGAAACCATAAAACTGGCTGCCGAACTCAGCCTGCCCCGGCTCACCCTCGGCGTGATGATAGGCAAAGCCGTGAAGCTGGCCGAAGGCAACCTGGACACGCACAGCAAGAAGGTAACCATGAACAAGGAATTTATCCGGGACATTGCCCGCCAGGCAGGTTGCCCGGCAGAGACACTCGCCGCCATCGACGGTATGAACCTGGCACGCGAGTTGTGGGACATCATTCCGCACGGCTGCCTGGAACCTTTCTGCAAACTACTGATAGAACTCTGCCACCGGCATTGCGCCCCTCTGCTGCCGGACGGCGAACTAACCATACTATTAATAACTGAAAACGGAGAAATATACTCATGAAGAAGATTATCATCACCCTTTGCCTGATGCTGCCTGCATTGGCAGGAATGGCACAAAGCCCGCTGTCCTTCCACGCCAAGGCGGGCATCGGAACGTCCTACTTCTACGGAAAGCACTCAAACAGTGATACCAAGATGGCCTACAAAGCGGGAGTAGGTGCAGAATATGCGCTCAACAGGACTTGGGTGCTGCAATCGGCACTGGAGTTCGTATCCATCGGCGGCAAGAAAGAAATAGAATACGTTGCCAAAGCAGATATGAACGAGCTATATATCCAGATCCCTGTCATGATAGCTGCCCGCCTCAATCTGGGAAGCGATTATCATGTCTCGTTGGGCGTGGGCCCTTATGTAGCTGTGGGTGTAGGCGGCATGACATCCGGCAAGATATACGACTACGCCAGTAGCAGCCACGACGCCGGCTATCGCTTCAAAGTCGGCACCTTCGGCAGTGCCCTGGACGGCAAGATGGGGAACAACCGCTTCGACACAGGCATTGCCATAGGGCTCAAGCTCGATTACCGCCGCTTCATCTTCGGCGCCGAGGCACAGGTAGGATTCGTCAAAGTCAACAAGCATCTGGACCAGCTGATAGGAAATGACTACGGAGACTATGGAACGGATGAAAGATTCCTTCCCAAGAACTTCGCCTCATTCTTCACGCTGGGATATCGCTTCTGGTAGTGTCCGTCAGGAAGATGCCCCCTGCAATTCTTTCCTTTTCATCTCCGCCAGCACTCCGCACGTCAGTGGAATGGCGAGGAAGAAGGAAAACATATCGGCCACTGCCTGGCACATCTCCACCCCTTTCAGTCCCAGGAAGTAAGGAAGGATGAATATCAGCGGAATGAAGAACAAGCCTTGCCGGGCGGATGACAGGATCGTTGCCCGCACCGGTTTACGGATGGTTTGCAGCATCATGTTGCTGACTACAATCCATGCCCCCAGCGGATAGGTAATGAATTGCCAGCGCAGGGCAGCCGCCCCGGTCGCTATTACCGCAGGGTCGCCCTTACGGAACACAGCCACAATCTCTTCGGCATAGCCCATACCCGCCACCGCGCAAACCAGCAGGAAGAAGAATCCCACTTTCACACAGAACCAGAAGCCCTGGCGCACGCGGGCATACAGTCCCGCCCCGTAATTGAAGCCGCACACAGGCTGAAAGCCTTGCCCGAAGCCTATCAGGAAAGAATTGATGAACATACCGATGCGCGTCACGATGGACATACCCGCAATGGCAGCATCGCCGTATGCACCCGCCGCCACATTCAGCAGGATCGTTGCCACGCTCGCCAGTCCCTGGCGTGCAAGGGAAGGCGTACCGCCACCGATAATCTCTTTGATAAATGCCAGCGTCGGCGTGAAGTTCTTATAACGGATTCGGATATTTCCGCCTCTGCGCCCCATAAACAGCAGCAGGGAGAAGCTGCAAAACTGGCTGATGACCGTAGCCAATGCCGCACCGGACACACCCATATCGCAAACAAAAATCAGTATCGGGTCCAGCACCACATTGATAACCGCTCCCGTCACAATCCCCACCATGGCATAGGCTGCATTTCCCTGGAAACGTATCTGGTTGTTCAGCACCAGAGAGGCCGTCATAAACGGCGCACCCAGCAGAATGATGCCTAAATAGCGTTCGGTATAAGGAAGAATCGTCGGGGTAGAACCCAGTGCCAACGACAGAGGGGTAAGGAAGATCAATCCCAGCACCGCCAGAAACGCCCCGATAAACAACGCATAGAAGAATCCGGTAGCCGCCATCTTCTCGGCATTCTCCGTCTCCTGTGCTCCCAGCTTACGCGAGATATAGTTCCCCGAGCCATGCCCGAAGAAGAATCCCACCGCCTGAATGATGGACATCACCGAAAACACAATCCCCACCGCCGCCGTCGACTGCGTATCTATCTTACCCACAAAGTAAGTATCCGCCATATTGTAGAACGAGGTCACCAGCATACTGATAATAGTCGGTATGGCCAATGAGATAATCAACCGGGGAACCGGTGTCGTAGTCAGATGGACGTAATTGTCTTTTGCCGAATGATGCATCATAAGGACTTCTTTTTTCAGACTGCAAAGATAGGGAAAATCCCGTTTGCTTATCCTTGCAGTCCGAAGAAAGATGGCTGATTACATATCCCGCGTAGCCCACAAGCGGTCTTTCTCGCTCATGGCGGCAAGTTCTTCCACCCGTTTCAGTTCCAGGTGAAGCCCTTCGGCAAGACGCGTGCCGTAATCCTTATCCGCCAGATAGCAATGCGCGGCATGACGGTATTTTACGTTGTCCGTCACGGGCATGATATCGGCTATGGTATTGCTGATGAGCGCCTGTTTCTTATCCTTCGTCATCAGGCGGTAAAGGTCGCCCGGCTGGTAGAAACAATCGTCCGTTCTGTCCTCGTAAGGGCTGTAATGATTTACAGCACCGTCTACAGGCAGAGCCGGATGGCGGTATTCGGGCTGTTCTTCCCATTCGCCGAAGCCATTGGGGGCATAGCCTTTGGTAGCGCCGTAATTGCCATCCACCCGCATCATGCCGTCGCGATGATAGCTATGCACAGGGCAGCGTGCCTGGTTCACGGGGATCTGGTCGTGGTTCACTCCCAAGCGGTAACGCTGCGCATCTCCATAAGAGAAGAGGCGTCCTTGCAGCAACTTGTCCGGTGAGAAACCGATGCCGGGCACCAGGTGAGTCGGTGCAAAAGCAGCCTGCTCCACATCGGCAAAGTAATTCTCAGGGTTGCGGTTCAGTTCCATCACACCCACCTCTATCAGCGGAAAGTCTTTATGGCTCCACGTCTTGGTGATATCGAACGGATTCTCTTTATAATTCAGCGCCTGCTCTTCCGTCATAATCTGGAAGTACAGCGTCCATTTCGGGAAGTCCTTGCGCTCGATGGCTTCAAACAAATCGCGTTGATGGCTTTCACGGTCTTTTGCAATAATATCTGCGGCCTCTTCATTGGTCAGGTTCTTGATGCCCTGCTGCGTGCGCAGATGGAATTTCACCCATACACGGGCGCCATCTCCGTTTATCAGACTGTAAGTATGGCTGCCAAAGCCGTGCATATGGCGATAGGATGCCGGAATACCACGGTCGGACATGACGATTGTCACCTGATGCAGAGCCTCGGGCAGCATAGTCCAATAGTCCCAGTTGTTCTGCGGTGAGCGCAGGTTGGTCTTGGGGTCACGCTTCACGGCATGGTTCAAATCGGGGAACTGCATCGGGTCGCGGATAAAGAATACAGGGGTGTTGTTTCCTACCAGATCCCAGTTGCCTTCTTCCGTATAGAATTTGATAGCAAAGCCGCGGATATCGCGTTCTGCATCGGCAGCGCCGCGTTCGCCTGCCACCGTAGAGAAGCGGACAAACAGATCTGTTTTTTTACCAATTTCCGAAAAGAGCTTTGCACACGTATAGCGGGTTACATCGTGCGTCGTAGTAAAAGTTCCGAAAGCGCCGCTACCCTTGGCGTGCATACGTCGTTCGGGGATAACCTCTCGATCGAAATGGGCCAATTTTTCCATCAGCCAGGTGTCTTGCATCATGATAGGCCCGCGAGAACCTGCGGTCTGGGAGTTACGGTTGTCCGATACGGGCGCACCGACTTCTGTTGTTAGTTTCTTCTGCTTGTCCATACTATTGCTTTTAAAGTTGAAATTATTACAAATATAGAAATTATTTGCAAGCAGGAAAGCAAAGGCCCTTGTATTTAATGATATTTAACCGCGATGTCGGGCTGATAATCAAGGAGTCACAAACAGTTCTAATCTCTGTTTATCGACCGAACAATTTCCAGAAGCTCGTCAATGCACAGCACTTCTACCGGCTCCTTGCCCGGCAGATGAATCACAAAGTTTTCTCCCCCTTTCAGGTCTCCGGTTTCTATATAAATGTCCGATTCGATGTTACGGTTTGCCAGGATGCCGTTCCGCTGCAATGCCTTGCGCACCATGGCATACTTCTGCCCGTGTCCTACCAGGCGTATCTGCGACGTATATTCATTATCCACCCTGAACAATCCCGTTTCCAGATCGAAGACAATGCCTTTGCGGGCAAAGAAGTTGCTCAGGCTGCCGTTCAGGGAGAGGTCTTCGGGAGTACCGATCGTCACGCCGTTTGCCTTATCCATCAGCCATATTTTGTCGGCTATCTGCAAAGCAAGTTCCAGGTCGTGGGTGGAGAGGAAGATGGTCTTGTCCGTCTTCCGGCTGAGGTGGTGCAGCAGTTGCATCATCTCCACCTTGCTGGGGAAGTCGAGGAAGGCGGTGGGCTCGTCGAGGTAGATCACGGGAGTTTCCTGGGCAAGGGCTTTGGCTATCATCACCTTTTGGCGCTCGCCGTCACTCAGCGTGTGCACCATGCGATGCGCCAGGTGGGGAATGCCTACCAGGGAGATGGCATGATCCACCACCGCTTTGTCGTCTTTGGAGAGGGTTCCCCAGAAACCGGTATAGGGGCTGCGTCCCAGCCCTATCAGTTCCGTCACGGTCATGTTGCGGATGTCGCACTTCTCCGTCAGCACCACGCTGATGACGCGCGACAGTTGCTTGTCGGTGTACTCCCCTATCTCTTTTCCCTGGATGCGTATCTCTCCGCCCAGCTTGGGCTGGAAAGCAGACAACGTGCGGAGCAAGGTGGACTTCCCCACTCCATTGGCACCCAGCAGGCACGTCAGTTCGCCACTATTGATTCCGGCACAGATGCCGTCTGCCACCACCTTCACATCCCCTTTGCCGGGATAGCCGATGGAAAGGTTCTCTATATGTATGGTCTCTTTATTCATTGATTTCACCTTTTCTCTTGTTAAACAGTACGGAAGCCACCACCGGCGCACCCACCAGCGCCGTCACGGAGTTGACGGGCAGCGCTCCCTCAAAGCCCGGCATACGGGCTATCAAGTTGCAGACCAACGCCAGCGCAGCACCTACCAATAGCGTACCGGGCATCAGTATCCGATGGTCCGAAGTATGGAAGATGGCACGGCAGAGGTGGGGAACCGCCAGTCCGATAAACATAATCGGCCCGCAATATGCCGTTACTATCGCCACCAGCACCCCCGAACAGGAAATCACCAGCAGGCGTGCCCGCTTGATGTTCAGCCCCAGGTTGCGTGCATAGCCATCGCCCAGCAGCAACAGGTTCATCGTCTTTATCAGCAGGAACGACAACGGCAGCAGCGTTGCCATGATGCACACAAACAGTATCATCTGGTCGCCGGAGACACGGGCAAAGCTGCCCAGCCCCCATATCACGTACGCACGTATATCCTCTTCCACGCTGAAGTATTTCAGCACGCCTATCACAGCGCTTGCCACGTAGCCTATCATCACACCGATAATCAGCAGCGTCACATTTCCTTTCACCTTCTGCGATACATAGACGATGAGTGCCATCACAGCCAGTGCGCCGATAATGGCAGCAATGGACAATGCCACCTCTCCCATATATCCCAGCCGGCTCAATGCCACGCCGCCCATAGCGCCCGAAAGCAATACTATGCACGCCACGCCCAGGCTGGCGCCCGAACTGATACCCAGTACCGAGGGGCCTGCCAGCGGATTGCGGAACACGGTCTGCATTTGCAGTCCGCTCACCGAAAGCCCTGCTCCCGCCACCAATGCCGTCAGTGCCTGCGGCACGCGCGACTTCCAGATGATGTTCTGCCAAATCACCGATTCATCCGTATTCCCCCACAGGATATTCCACACCGAACGGAACGGAACATGCACCGAGCCCAGCAACAGGTTCAGCAGGAAAAACAGAAAGATAGATGCCAGCAGCAGCAACATCAACAGCAGTGTAGGTCTTTTCATCATTTCAGGCGGACATAATATTTAGGGGTATAATCGGGTAACAGTGCAGGATGGAAGGCATGAATCAGGTCTTCCAGTACAATTTCCGGCTCCATCGGCATACTTTCGTAGAAAGGCTGCTCGCGCATGTTGCAGTATATAACGCCTTTATCGCGGAAGGCACGGAAGTCGGCATAACGTGGATCGAGCTGTTTCAGGGCATCATACGAGAAGCTGCCGTCGTAGCTGTTCACAATTCGCCAGTAGTCGGCACTCTCCGCCTGGCTGTATACGGTTTCAAAGTCCAGGGTGACGCCGCCCGAACGCGGGTCATCTTTCAGGAAGTAGTCGGCGCCCGCATCGCGGAACAGTTCGGCAAGGAAACTCTTCCCGCCCACTGCATACCAGTTGCCGCCGCGTATCTCGCCGCTGAACACTACCGGACGCTTCTTCACGTTTGCCGCCAGCTCTTTCAGTTCGTTATATCTTTTTTCGATGGCGGCAAAGCGGGCATTGGCTTCCGCTTCCTGTCCGATGAACATTCCGATGAATTTTATCCATTCCGCCTGTCCCAGCGGAGTCATTTCCTTATATCCCAGGTGCGGCACCAGCGGAATGCCTATCTCGCGCATGGCGTCGTATCCGCCGCGTTTGAAGGGCGAGATAAAGATAACATCGGGGTTCACGCTCATTATCACTTCGTTATCGAAGTTGCCTTCGATGCCTATCTTGGCGGTCTTGCCGGACTTCAACCGTTCGTTCATCTCTTTGTTGAAGAGGTGGCGCGTGCTGGTAATGCCCACCACATAGTCGCAGGCATCCAGCCGGATAAAGTTGGAAAGTTGCAGGGACGTCATGCAGATGACGTGCTTCACCGGAGTTTCTATCACCGTATAGTCGGCGGGAATACCTTCCGGCTTCGTACCCTTCGGCACCAAAGCATAATGAAAAGTATTGCCGCTTTCCTTCTGCGGGTCGCACAAGTCTACCAGGCGCACGTTCCCGGGAAGATATTTCACCGAATATCCCTTGGCATAAACGGGCACGACGACAGTCGCCGAATCCATCACAGTAGCAGCATACTCTGTTGCAGAATCCGATTCACCGGAACTTTGTTCTGATTTTGGTTTACAAGAAGTTATACATAAAACACACAGTAGTACAATGCCTGCGACAGATACTCGAGTCATGATTATTTGGGCTTTATAGAATTCGAGTACAATATTCGGCATTTTTAGGCAGATACGCAAAAAATCCTACCACAGATTACGCAAATTTCACAGAGAGATTCCCAAGAAAAAGTAACCTTTTGCCTACGTTTTTTACCAAAATAAAGGAAACAATATTCCGCTTTCAGTCATTTGGCCGAAATTCATTCAGTCATTTGGCCGAAAACTATTCAGTCATTTGGCCTATTACGAACACAAAAAAAACGTGAAGTTTAGAAGAAATAACATTTGTGTTCTCTCTTAGTAAGAAAGATCACTTATAGCAGACAAATGTATAAACAAGCATTGGAATATCCAAATATTAACCAAGAAAAAAGATTCAAACACATCTTGATCTATATCTCAAAATATAGAATATCAATGAGTTATAATCGTATAAAATTATTGGAACGACTAATTCTTTAAATATTAAACAAAACCATATATTTCTATAAATCATTACACGATTTTCCGAATATGTGCACCATTAAGTAACAGTTAACATCCTTTAGCTTATTAAAAAGCTGATTATCTGCATATTAAACGCTTGTGTTCTCTCTTACTAAGAGAGAGCACAAAAGTTAAAAGATGCATATAGATAAAACTCAGCGTAAATCACTTAATATCAATGCAATGCATAGAGGTTAAGGTCCCCAGACTATGCCCGTATGCGAGCAAATCAACATCTTATTCAGCACTGAAGAATGCAAAAGACTGCGGAAAATATTGGTAAAGAAAACTGCGTTTGGTACGCCATGTACGCCTATAAAAGAGAAATGCTGGCACAGCAGGAACTAAAGAAAGCGAATATAGAGAATTTCATCCCCATGTGCTACACCGTAAAGGAGCAACAGGGACGAAAAGAACGCGTACTTGCTCCCGCAGTGTCAAACCTCGTCTTTGTACACGCTACCCAGTCCGCCTTGACCGAATTCAAAGCCAGGCATTCCTATCTGCAATACATCACCCAAAGAGAAGGTAACGGGCGAATACTACTCGTTGTTCCCGACAGCCAGATGCAGGAATTCATCCGCGTTGCCAGCCACTACGAAGAAGACCTCACCTACTACAAACCCGAAGAGATCTGCCTCACTCGGGGCGATAAAGTCCGCGTGCACGGCGGAGTGTTCGACGGCGTAGAAGGAATTCTGGTAAAAGTAAAAGGAAAGCGCAGCAAGCGCATCGTTATTCAGATACCCGGCATCATGGCAGTAGCCATGGCGGAAATAGAACCGGAGTTGATAGAGAGGATATGAAATTAGGAAATCACACAGAAGGCTGCGTTGCTTGTAGCAGATAAGTGCGTTGCCCAACGCAGCCTTCTCCGTCAGCCGACGCAGCCTTCTGTGTAAAAAGACACATCCACCTTGACAAGTTGACGACTTGACAACTACTTTGCAACATTCTATACGCGCAAATATAAATTAGATAGTAGATAGCGCTATCTACTATCTAATATTATAATATCTATATATAGTTTGGAGAAGTACTTGACAACCCGTCAACTTGACAATCATATATTAATTTTTATTATACTTTTCAGATGAAGAATTCAAAAAGCAAGTACAGT
>ENA-UEQB01001995-UEQB01001995.1-human-gut-metagenome-genome-assembly--contig:-NODE-1995-length-15810-cov-5.662684_pt1 | contig 15810 bp, 14 predicted proteins | sample MGYA00242901_ERZ507918 | MGnify/ENA primary metagenome ERZ507918 (study PRJEB26167, sample SAMN06115405) | human gut metagenome | host: Homo sapiens | place: China:Sichuan | collected 2016-04-06... | reverse complement strand
CAAACAATATAGTTACATTAATAGCCCTACTTTTGTTCTTGAATACAGCGCAAATTCTGAGCGTCAGTACTATACCACCCACTCGAAACATCATATCCTCGATGCTTGCTGTATCCGCCAGGATTAATACATAACATCAGGCAATTTAGCCCATTGGTATGCTCCCTGCACCAAACATTACCCTGTAGTCCGATATAATTAAATGCATCCGCCTTTTCCTGATAGCCGGTCAGGCGAAAGTAAGTAGTAACCGAACTATTTGTATCACAATAAGCTAAAACACCTCCATTATTCACATAGTTTGCTGCTGCATTTTTCGAACGCATGCTCCCCGAACTACCACTCTGAAAGAGATGATAATAATTTTTTCCTTCCGGCACACGCCATCCTTGCGGACAGGGGTCATAAAAAGTTTTATTCGTTCCGGAACCCCAATATTGTGTTTCCGGAGTATACCATGCTTTACCATACGGATTATAAACAGTTGCCGGATTCATGCATGCGGTTTCTATAGTGACTTGGGAGGAAGTCGAACTTCTCGGCAAAAACGTATATCCATCCGGACCATACAAATTCAGCAAACCTTCTATGGGAGTCGGAGAACTCGACACAGTCACTGATGACATCGTTTTAGTGGTATAACTTCCGGGAAATGGATCTTTCCGTCCCCACTGGTAATGCAATCCATTAGCCATCGAACGCTCAATCTCAGTGCCAGGAATGTCCACATATCCGGCACGTGCCCCCAAGTTACGGTCCATCATCGGCGGCTGGTCAATATCCGTACGGTATGTATATTTCATCTTCCTCTTTGCGGCAGGTTCCAACACTGTGGCATCTCCACTCGAACTGGGACTATAATCCGTCACCCAAAGATGCCAGCTCCAAAGTATTTTCCCCGCAGCGTCATAAGCGGCAATAAGTCCGTTACCTCCGGTAGTATTGGCAGCGACCCGACAATATATCCGGCATTCACCGGGCAGTTTGGCAGGAGTTGTCCCGATGGGAGTACCATCCGTACGCTTGATTTCGACAATATTAGAATGGTCCGTACTACTATTCACTATTCCCACTACAGGATCTCCCACATCTCCGTTTTCACGGGTTTGCCACACCAGTTTAACGGAGGCAATTCCTCCTCTGCTACCCTTTGTCCATCCGGTCAATGTCGTATTTTCAATATCCTGTCCTGCCTGATGGAATAGAAACGGGTCGAAATTGAAATTACCTCCCGGCTCCACCATAAAACAATTGGCGGTAGGCACAGGCGTATTATTATTCTCTGATGCCGAAATACCTCCATTCAGATATTCCACCCGGTCATCTTCTTTCCAGATATCCTCACGGGTATGGCTGAAACTGAGTTGATAATTGTAATTCGTATTATCCAGCACATTGAAGTCTGTCGTGGTATTGCCTCCTAGATATATCCGGTAAATCAACTTCTTTTTGGGATTACTGTCGTTAGTAGCTACAAATTTTAAATAAGCGCTCCCTACAGGCGCATTATTCTTCCCCCGGCGTATCGGATTGGTAATGTTGACCGTTCCCCGCACATTGCGGGGGACCCAATAGGAGAAGGAAGCAGGCGCAGGTTCAGAAGTTTCTCCCCTCACATAGATCGCTTTCGTTGTAAACTGGTCCACAATACTTGGATAAGCCGCTTCCGTCTGCGAAGGAAAGGCGATATAATTCAAAGGTATATCCTGCAAAGTGACCTCCTGAAGCGTATATCCCGTCACATTATAATTCCATGTCACATTCAGACGGGCAGCAAGACGTTTCATTCGCAGACGGACATCCTCCCCCGTCACGCTTTGAAGAATACCTTCGCCCGAAGCCGCTCCCGCTACTACTTTTACATGTTTCAGATGAAGTATATAAGGCATATTCTTCATAGCTGTTTCTTCTGTTATCCCATTGATACGGGCAACAGGAACTTTGAAAGTAGTCCAGTTACTCCCATTGAGCGAACCTCCGGCAGAACCACTCTCGTTGCTGAGCCCTCCGCGGGCATATAGAATTAACTGACAATCGTCACTGGCAGCCAGTTTCAAAACGACTTTCTTCCCCGGTTCAATCGGGGTATCCGCCACATAATTAGTTCCAGTATTCGTCAGCACTCCCCCTGATTGATTCAGTTGCAGCACATGTAACTCATATATTTTATCCGGCTTTGCTGTTTTCAAGAGATCATCCGTTCCGGTCAATCTTGTTCGCGTATCGGGAACGATATGCACATTCACCGCGCCTTTATTTCCCGGCGCACGGGTTTCTGAGTTATGCGGAAGCAAGTCATAGGCATCCGTCCCATCTTCGAGTTCAACAGGAAGTTCCACTTGTACCATACCTTCGTATAGTCCGGAACATTCATTTTCCGTCTCCGGAGCTTCATCCTTACACGCGCCAAACATCCCGCCTATCAGCAGGAGCCACACTCCTGTCAGGCACAATCTATATTTTAAAAAGCATATCATTGTTTTCATCAATATCATATTCCTTTACACTTCACCATTTATTTAAAGTCCATTTCATTATCCACATTATCCGGATCGTCAAAAGTAAACACATTACCATCCGTAATATTCACACGCGCGTCCGCGCTATTGGCACCTTTCAAATTTATCGTCAGCATATAATGCTTTCCACGTTCCACATCATAATTACGTACCATATCCGATCCCGGATAAAAACGATATTCAACCCCGATCGGAGCGGAACCCGCATCTCCCGGATAATAATCGTATGTACCTTTCAGCACGATGCAAGTACATCCCTCCAATGTGCCGCCGGGGCCTTTAGCGGGTAAATTCTTGTCTGCCCCGGTGGTTGCCGAGCCATTCCCTTTCAAATTTTCAGGCATATAGAAAGTAACTTCCTTGCTATCACCTGCCGGAGTAATAGAAAAAGTGGACAGATATCCCACAGGAGAAACAGAGGACGAAGAACCGTCAGCAGCTACTTCCGGGAAAGGATAAATCTTATCCGGTACATTTTCTATCTCTACAGAAGTGATCTCTATTCCTGTTGCCAGCGTATATTTCACCGTAACCTTGGCATACGATCTGCAAAGCTTGGCAAGAAGGGCCACGGGTTTGGTCGATCCCCCCACTTTGGTATAATCAACCGGACCGAAAGTAAGTATATCCGGTTCCGAGGTAATATCTGTAAAACTAAGAGAGGAGCTTTTCAAATCATTCTCAGTGGTTACAGCGGAAAGATCAGTTCCGGCATTGGCTACGATATAAAAGCGGCAATCGACATTCGTAAAATCATTGCTTCCCGTATTTACGGTAATCAATGCTCCCCCACTCTCCTGCGTATACCACGACGCCCCGCTTTCCGCTTCTGAATATAGCTTATTTTTGACATCATTTCCTCCTGCTGTCGGAAATTGCAGCACCCGTACATCTGTTAGTTCAATCCCGTTCTTTACAGGATTCGCCCTCGTAGTCACCGTTAAAGGATCAGGAAAGCCTAAATGAAGTGAAAGACCTAAATCAGACGACGAAATAGCTGATTCCGGTACCGGAACATCTTTGACACAGGCGGCCAGAACAACACACATAAACCAGCCAAGGCAAAGGTGGAAAGAAAATGTCCGATAGCGTAAATTAATGGTAGGTAACTCTATCATAGATAAAAAGGAATTTGACTGTTATATAATAGTTATTCATCTGACTTTATTCATCGCCGCCCACATCATCCGGTGTCAGGTCTACAGGGATATAGTCCAGTACATCGAGCGTCAGGTCGGAAGGCAGATAGTCACCGTAGAATGTGAGGGTAAACACAAAGTTGTATGACATGGCAGGCAACAGGGCTTTTTTCAGTTCCACCTCTTTCGATTCAAGTGTAGCTGTTGCCGGCTGACCATTCCGGTCGGTATAGCTTACTTTCATGGATACGTCAAAAAGCAACGGGGCACTTTCATCCAATGGAAGAAGGAAAACGTCGGAAGGACTGCTGAATGTCACCGGAAAAGTGGATGAACCCTGAATATTACTCAAACTACCGGATTTGATCAGGGAAAATGTACTTCCTTTATCCCGTGCACCCAATGCCGTGAAACTCTGTGAGAGCCACGTATAAGTATTGTCGGTACGTAGATTTTTGACGGATATCTCCAAGTCCGTGATTCCTTTCGGAGCCACTGGCTGGTCCTTGGGAACTTCCAGCGTTGCTTTCACCCGTGAGCAGAGATGTCTGAACGGGTGCCCGTCCATAGGAATGGTCAGACTGGTCTGTCCGTCTTTGTCTGCCTGAATGATAATCTGCTCTAAAGTGGCTCCTAGAAAATCATTTCCGTTGGAGACGCTGACAGTTTCGCCTGTGGCATCGGGTACCGTACCCGAAGAATTATAAGACAGGAAATACAAGTCGTAAGTGCCGCGAGTCAGCTTCAACGCTTCCGGATCTGAACGTGGAACAGCCGTCGTACCTCCCGTTTCTACTTTGTACACTCCTTTTCCTACAAAAACAGGCGCTCCGGTCTTGTTTTTATAGGCACGAACACTGAACAAGGTGCCGTCAGAGAGCAACTCCGTCCCTGCACTTCCTTGAATCGCGCGACTACGGGAAAGTATGCCGTTGATGGATTCTTCCTGGGGAAGATTAAAGCTGATGACCCATTCTTCTTCCTGCGACGGCAGCATGTCGTTTCTTTGACAACCGGACAGCAACAGGATGGCCAACAGGGAAAAACTGAATATATCCATTAATTTCATTTTCATTATAGCATGGTTTAAAGGTCAGGAAATAGGAAGATAAGTATCCGCATAGTCACCCCACTGATAAACCTTGATGCCTGTGATGGTTGCCGCCATACCATCCAGTATGATCGTAATCACTAGATGTTTTCCGGCTGTCCAGCGATTTTCCGAAAAGTCTGTTTGCTGTGTAAGGAAGGTCTGTTCCTGTCCTCCGGTAAGTGTAGTCAGATAGAAAGAAAGGTACTCGACACCTCCGGCGGGAGCCAACAGGCAGAATGGAGAGGCGGTAGTCTTGCCTGCCGTTTCCTCTGTCTTCTGCAGAATTTTCGTTTTCTGCTCATCCGTTGCGGTTAATGTAATGGTGGACACACCGTTCAGCCCCTGCAAAGTACCGTCTTTCAGCAGCATGGTTTTATCTGTTCCGGTTTGCAGGGTGGTGGCATGGTCACGTATCTCGATCCCGGTCAGAAACATTTCATCGGTCAGCGAAGAGGCTTTATAAACCTTGAAAGTCAGTTTTGCCAAGGCATGCTTCAACGTAAATGTCGCCTTGCGCGAACTCACATTTACCGTTGCAGGAGCTGCCGGATAGAGATAGTCCGTCTGATCTGTAGCGGCAAAGTCATCTTTGGAAAGAATCTGAATGCCGGTCAGGTAGCTGTTGCCACCATTCTGGTAAACAGGAGTCAAGTGTTCTTCTGCCGAATACCAGGCATAAACACTCAAACTGCCGGATTTTGGAAGCCGGAGCTGTTGGGATGCATCCGTTATCCCCCAAGAACCGGAAGTATAGGTATAGGTTGCCGGATTGGCACCATCCATCGGCTTGTAGGGCGACAGGTCAGAGCGAACGGCATAAATGCCCAGTTGCTTGCCTTCAGTCTGCACAGTGGTAGTAATGCTACGGGTAGGCAGACTGTTATCGGTTGTGTCTTCTGTATCGACGGAAAGGATTTGAAGGACATCTGAGGGATAAACTGTCTCCAAATGTTCTTTTTCCTCTCCGCTACACCCCGTACACACGGGTACATAAAGGAATATAGCTACTAACAGGTAGAATAAACTAAATCTTTTCATATCAGTCATTTTTAGGTGGCAGGTATTTCATTTCCCGCAGGGGTACCGTTTCCGTAATCTTCGACGGTGATTCCTCCGATTTCCAGACGATCTTCTATAAGGGTAAGGGTATATATAATATGGCTCCCGGGCAACCATTGTGGCGAAATAGGGAAATAAGATGTGGCAGTGAGCTCTGTAGCAGAAGATTCTCCCGCTTTTTGCAATGTATATGTCAGTGAAACCGTAAAAGAGCTTGCATCACCGACAGGAAGCAGGAAAAACGCGGCAATCACATCTGTTTTGCCATTCAACCCACCGGGGATTGTGACAGTCGTACCTGATTGAAAACTATTATCAGCAATGAATGAACTCAAATTACCGGTATTCGTCACATCTATTTTCCATGCAAAGTTCCCATCAATAGCAAAAGAAGCAATACCTGTCTGTGGTACTTTGACTGTCAGCCCTTTCAAGACTTTGGTTGTACCCGTATCTCCGTTCTTTACACAAAATTTGATTTGCGAAAGGGTGTGCTGCATTCGGAAGGAGACAGTGCCGTCGGACTTCGTTTTGTTCATTGCGGAAGCTAGTAGAAGGTCTTGGCTGTCGTTCTCATTCGTCGGAACCGTATAAGTCACTTTAAGACCCGCAAAAGTCTTATCGGAGAGGGTTACTCCGGTGAGATTCGCAGGAGCATAGGCGAAAAAGCTGATCTTATCTCCGGCAGTATTCGGCCAGTATTTCACCGGGGTATAGGTCCATATACCGGAAGAAGTATTTTTCGTCATCAACTGATCGTACATAAAGTTGGGTGGGTTGGTCGTTTGCCAATTGGTACTACTTGTATAGGAGGCGAATACGTGCATGTCGGAAAGGGCTGTTATTACTCCTGTTCCGTTTCCACGAACTTCCGGCAAGGAGGTTACCGAAGAAGAAAAGCCAATAGCTATATCATCCACAGGATCTTCGCCTAAAGAAGTACTTCCATTCTTACCACAGGAAGTTAAAAGTAAAACAACCACTTGGACAAAAACTGCTAAAAAAGGAATTCGGTTCATCATCCGGTTAAAAATTATCAGGGTCACTATTCGATAGGATTGTAATGTGTAATATGATTCTTTGGACATGCCGGAAACGAAAACTGTACTGCAAGGGGCCGTTTCCAACATGTCAAAGAATCACCGGTATCGTTTCGTTTTCATGTTTATCAAACGATACTTTCTATTTTTATCAGGAATTCTTTTTCAACATCACTTTACCTGTACTGGCCGTTATGTCACTTCCACTTTTTGTCCATCCTGCAGGAGCGGTTATAGAGCTAATGGTTACTGAGGAGCTACCCGTAAAGTTCAGTTCGATCTGGTCACCGACCACAAAGTTTGAGTAGTTAGCGGTTGTGCTGATATCGTATGTTGAACTGATGGTTGCGTTAGCTATATTCACCACAAAATAGTTACAGTTCTTATTTGCACTTTTAGCCGTGTTCATTGTACCAATAGCGGTCAGTACATTAGTGGCAGTAGCATCTGTCGATGTCACACTCGGGGCATCCGCATCTGTTCCGGAAGTTGTGTCCCAATCTGCCACGCTGGCATCCACAGTGACTTTCTCCAGACCGATAGTGAATATGTAGTTGTATGCCTTGCCCTTTTGAAGTGTTCCATTAGGCAGAGATACAACCGCTTTCGTTTCAACGGCAGAATAACCTCCGTCCAATTTAGTATCTACAGTCACTACATCATAAATCAACAGTACACGAATATCTTTTTCTGATGCAATACCAGTATTAGTAGGAGGAATTAAGAAAAGATACTGATTCGTATTAAACAGATCAGTCGCGGTGGTGGCAGATACCGCTATTGATGATTTAGTATAGCCGCCAAATGAAGCTGTAGTGGTTTTCAATACCTTATTAGTCCCTTTATCAAGTGAATAAGCAGTTGTCTGAAGTACGGCCTTGGTATCACCACTGACCGTATAATCCCATGTACCATCCGCCCATTTATAAATAGCGGACTTATAGAACTTAGAATTACTTTCTGCAGCAGCCGGAGTTTCTGCAGAAGTACCCAGAATCTTAATATCTTTTATAAAGACTTGTGTCTCATTGGAAGTAACGGCAGCATCCAGCTTCGCCTTGAAATTGGCACGAGACAGGACATGATTAAATTTGAAAGGTACTTTGGAAGGACTCTTTTCCAAATCTATCGTTTTATTGGGAGAAGTCTGTGTTGCATCGGTTGCAACCAGATCGACCATAGCGCTACCGCCATCTTTCAGCGTGAACTTCAAGGTAGGAGCACCTCCTGCAATAGCATTCACTGCATCTATCTTAATGCCTTGTCCGCTACCGTCCGTCACACTACTTTCATAGGGTCCATAAGCGAAAAAAGAAATTTTGTCACCTGCTGTATTCGGCCAGTATTTTGTAGGGGTATAAGTCCAGCCACCACTATAAGTCACTTTCTGATTGTACATGAAAGTAGGCTTATGATTTGAGGTATTAGTACCCCAAGATTCCTGACCGGTATAATAAGCCAGTACACCAAAACCTGCAGTCTGAAGTCCTGTAGTCACATTGGAAGAACTCGCATTGCCATTTGTAACCAGTCCTTTGGTTTGCACACCCGTATACACACTAAAGCCAACCACCGGATTGGCATCCGGACTGACGTCCGTAATCTCATTCTGCGAACAGCTTGCCAGTGTCAGTGCCGCTAACATGATCCATAAATTCTTTGGTTTCATTTTTCTTGTTTTTAGTTTATAAATAAGTTCGTTATCTTTCTGTATCTGTTACGTATCAATGTTTACATCTTCCTCTTTCCCCCACTCGCCCACTTCCACATCAAAACCCGAATTCGAACCACCCTCCGGCTTTACATCAGGAATGGGTGAAGCAGTTACTTCAATATAGATGGTAATGGTGCCGTTCTCATCCGCCAACTGCCGGGCAGTAAGGTCAAAACTCTCCTCTACCACTGTCATTCCATCCACAAGCTGCGCCTTAAGTGCAAGTTGCCGGGGGGCGTCCACATCAAAGCCGAAGGTGTTAAATACTCCTGTCATCACGCCGTCAAAAGGAGAACCATCCGTGAAGGTGGCATCGCTTAGTGAGAATTGCTGGGAAACAGTGGTGCCGGAAGATTCACCCGTAGAAAGAATTACGGATTCGGATACATCTGTCAGCGTACAAGTCATATTTCGTACATTATTCAGACCTTTGACATGGATCTGTACATGAATTTCCTGTGTCAGAGCTTCCGGTAGAAGCCGGAGGGTAAAGGCATCAGCATCATCCGTGTCCACAACATTGCGTCCCACTGCTACATCACTATAATTACCCAGCATATCCTCGGTCACTTCAAAGCCCTCAAAGGCTGCGGCAGCTAACTTTTCAGGTGAACTGACTATCACGCGTGTAGAAGTACGCGAAATCTCATCTATGCGGGTTTCTACACGCCGGGCATAAGCTTCAAATTTCTCATAAGTTTCCCCTCGGAAGGCCAGAGAGCCGAAGTCTGTAAACGAACGGTTGAACAGCAAGACATTATAGCGTCCTTCCGGTAAACGTATTGTTTCACGCTTGCGGTTACCCATCAAGATAACTTTGGGCTCACTTCCGTCCTGAGGATAAAAGATAGCGGTGGCACCGTAATCTTCTTCCTCCCGGTCAAGTCCCGAATGGCTCCAGTCGACGTAAAGTTCTATCTCGGATTCCAGATAGTAGGTTAGTTCGCGACGATCGCAGCCCGAAAAAAACGATAGGCAACAAAGCAGACAGAGGAAATATGAACTTCTGTGTAAAACAGGTTTCATCGTATGCCTCCTTTCTTTATTTTTCGATTCAGAAGCCATACAAGCGAGATTTTCACTTTTGTCGGGCCGAACCAAGTATATTTGCCATTTTCCTGCCAAAGAAGAGTCTGGTAATTATCTCGGGCATGGTAATGCCGATAGTCTGTGCGTAGTAACCCCATGCCGATACTGAATTCCAGATGAAAATTGCGTGCGATACGTGCTGCCCAACCATAGCTGATACCGGCAGCAATGAAAAATTCACCTTGATAGCCGTTGTCTTGCCATTGAAGATCGTATTTGCCACCTCCGGCATACAACCCAAGAAAGTGTCCGGTAAGCACTTCTTTCTCTAGCCGTTTCCTCTGGCTGCCCAGCCAGTAGCGTCCTTCCAAACTGCCCATTAATACCTGCATGCAGTATTTATCGCCATCAAATTGCCACCAAGGGAAAATATATTCACCGTTCACTGACCAGCGCTTACCGACCGGAACTTCTATTTCTATGTTAGGCAATAAGGATGCGTTGAATAGAAGATTGGTTTTCAGGGCGAAAAGAGGATGGCGGATACGACCCTTATCCATGCAAGTACTATCTATTCCATTGCCTACCCGGACATGACGGGCATGAACAGGAAGTAGAAATGCGGATAGGAGTCCGCAGCAGAGGCAGATATGCTTTATGTGTTTCATCAGACTATACATGGGGAAATGATAAGAATTAGAAGATTACCAGTCGGATAATTTAATCTCGGAGAGCAACGTGCGTGTCACCTGATTAAGAACACCGATCTTCTTTGCCATCGGACCGTGGAGAAAATAGGAAATTTCGGATACCGGACGGTCGCAGTAGATAGGCTCGCCCAATACGGTGAGCAGGTCTAACACGGTAAGTTCATGCAAAGGATGAAGTATTTGATAGGAGGAAAGAAATTCTCTATTCTGATCCAATAAACATTGGATGATACCTCCTGCTTCCAATTTGTGCAATAAGTCATTCCATTCATCTGTCGACAAAGACAGTTTCGTTGATTGATAATTACTGCCGGAAGCGATGCTGTGTAATATGGCTATAGCTGTTTGTGTGAGTTGTGTTAACATCATAAGTTGTTTTGTTTTATCTATTACTTACCAAGTAACGGAAAGAGACTAAGGAGATTACTTACCAAGTAATAGTAGTCAGGCTTGGAATCCTACAGAAAAAAGCGTTTTCTAACAAAGTATTAACTTAAAAAGACTGTTTACTAAAAAATAGAGTAAATAAAAGTACAGTCCGTTTTTGATCAGTCAAAGATGGATGGGGAATTTTATGCACTTTTCAAGTGATAGTAGTGGATAATATTGTTTTTACGAGGAGTGTGTGTCGGTTTATAACTATTTTTTAGCGTGTTTACATAAAAATTAGAGTTTTATTTGGTTTAATGGGAAAATATTTTCAACTTTGCAGCCATAAACAGACCGTTACTTGGTAAGTAATTCTACCGTAACATCATGTTTTATAAGGAATAAAGCATCCTACACTTCTTCCCTCATATTTCCTTATAGTAGAAATTAGCTTACGGTTTGCCTTATCCACTTTCTCATTTTCAAAAGGTTTCAGATAAGTTTCCGTCACACGTATCGAAGAGTGCCCCAGTGCCTGGCAAATGATTCCGATGGGCATTCCTATATGATAGGCCAATGTGGCCCATGTATGCCTTGCGGTATATGAGCTGATTTTGATGCCGGGTAATAATCGTTTTGCCAATACTCTCAACATTTTATTAAAATTCCGCAGGGCTTTCTGATAGCATTCATACAAGGCTTCATCTCCTTCCGGTGCAGCGTCCAATATCGGGAAGAGGTAGAGGGAAGTCTCATCTTTGTCCTTAAACTCTTTCAGTAAGGGCAATGCTTCCCGGGGGATACGCAACGTGATCTGTTTGCCCGTCTTGTGGCGGCGATACGCTATTTTGCCATCTTTCACGTCCCGCTTACGCAAATGTGCAAGGTCGATGAACGGCATTCCACGAAACAGGAACATCAACAGGAAATAGGCCTGCACGCGTTGCAACTCTTCAGAGAGCACGTCAAGGTCTGCGTGCATCAATCTGCCCATCTGTTCTTCCGTCAGTGCCCGTTTGATCTGTGACTTCACCTTGGTATACACATCATCAAAGAGCCTCGGGTTGTGCTCAGGTGTACCGGGTGGGGACAACCGGTTGTACACAGCCTGCAAGGTGCGCATATAGGTAGAAATAGTATTCCAGCTCAGCCGCCTTTGCAACAGCCAATCCTCATACTCTTTCAGCCGCCCGGGAGTAAATACTTCATTCATCGGCATGGCATCGCAGGAAAATGCCGCAAAGGAATGCAATGTACTGGTATATGTATGCACCGCCGGGTACTTCCTGTCATCTTTCAACTCTTCAATAACCTCTGCCATATACAGCGACAGATTCATCCTCCCTTCATCTTTCTCAATCCTTTCTGTTACTTTCTTAATCCTTTCTGTATTCATAACTCTTATCCTTTAAAGTTGTACACTACAAAATGAGCCCTGAGAACAGGATTCAAAGGCGTAATGTTTATGGATACAAAGTAAAGAAACCCGTTGGCGGAATTAATTTCTTTCTATACGGTTATGAACAAAATGATTAGGGTTTAGTGATAAGTGATTAGCACCATTCGGCATACAGTTCCCGCATCATTTGTTATGTCTCCGGTACAAAGAATCCACTGAAATCATATACCGAATGGCGCTAATCACTTATCACTAAACCCTAATCACTTTTATTCCTTTCCTTAATAACTTCAATATAATATGATACTCAAAAAAAATAAAATGAAGGTTTGGCAAAAGGTGATAGGATAAACTATTTGTATGTCCGGATTGTTATAATAAGAAAAGTTATTATTTAAGACAAGGCTATGGACACCAATAAATTTGAAAATGACAAGGAGTTGATACTCCGCGACTATCTGGCACTTGAAAGAACTAGGCTTGCCAATGAAAGAACTTTGTTCTCATACATCCGTACATCCCTTTATCTCCTTACCGCAGGGATTGGAATATTCCAGATTGAAAGTATCTCTCGCCTGGACGGACTTGCATGGGTATGCGTCGTAGCTGGTATATTACTGTTTATCTTAGGATTTATCCGCTTCTGGCTGATGAAGAAACATCTGAAAAGTTATAGGGAATAGTAACCCGGGCTACTATTCCTTTTTTCCGTCATATCCCCACTTTACATAAATAGCACCCCAGGCAAACCCTGCCCCAAATGCTGTAAAGATGAGGTTATCGCCTTTCTTTAGCTTATCTGCAAAATCCCAGATACAAAGCGGAAGTGTGGCGGCACTCGTATTACCATAACGCTCGATATTAACCATCACTTTCTCGGTTGGAATCTCCAGACGTTGCGTTACAGCAGTGATAATGCGCTGGTTGGCCTGGTGGGGAATTACCCAATCAATATCGTCTTTACTTAAATGGTTTCTTTCAATGACAGCTTCACAAGCATTAGCCATATTGGCCACAGCGTATTTGAAAACCGTACGCCCTTCCTGATAAATGTAATGCATGTGATTTTCCAGCGTATAATACGAAGGAGTACATACAGAGCCACCTGCTTTAATATGTAGGAAAGGCAGTCCCTTACCATCTGTTCTCAGCACTGAATCCATTACACCCAAATCTTCCGTAGTAGGTTCCAGCATGAAGGCTGCCGCACCATCACCGAAAATGGGACAAGTGGCACGATCCGTATAATCTATGATTGAAGACATTTTCTCAGCCCCTACCACGATAATCTTCTTGTAGTTTCCCGAGCGAATAAAGTTTGCTCCCGTCTCCAACGCATACAGGAAACCGCTGCAAACTGCTTGTACATCGAAAGCAAAAGCACGTTTCAATCCCAGTCGCTCACACAAGATGGAGGCTGTAGAAGGTAAACGATAGTCAGGAGTGGTAGTAGCAACAATCACCAGATCAATTTCATCCGGTTGAGAATTCGTACGTTGCATTAATTGTTTGGCAGCCTTGCGGGCCATATACGAAGTTCCCAGTCCCTCTTCATGCAAAATACGTCTTTCCTTTATGCCTATACGCCCCATAATCCATTCATCGGTGGTATCGACCATTTTGGAAATCTCATCATTGGTTAGGATATAATCGGGTACATATCCTCCGACTCCTGTAATTACTGCGTTTATTTTCTCCATAAACTCTACCTAGTTTAGTAAATTCTGATTATAGGGACAATTATATATAAGTGATAATTAAGAAAATGCGGGCGCAAATATACAGAAAAGACTATGAATTCCAAGAATTGGTCAAAAACACTTTGGTCTTTTACCAATGAAAAGGAATAATTGACCAAAATTTCGTTGAATATTATTTCTTAATCCAAATATTGACGATTTCTGAGATAAACATTTGATGTTTGGAAAGTTCGTTTTTATAAGCTTCTTCCATGATTTTTGATTTATAAGGTGCGGTCAGATCCGTATTCCTTCCTGACATTGTACCGCATATACGCAGGGCATCGCGATATTTTTCATTAAAGAAGCTGAGGGTAAAACTCTCATGCTGTTGGAGGAATTGATAAGTATAGCGGGTATCGCGTATAAAAATAAAGGTAGAAGGACGTTCCCAAATGTATCCCATACCACCCCAACTGGCAGTCATTGTATTGAAGGAACTTTCATCACCTGCCGTTACAAGCATCCACTCCTTACCGATCAGTTGAATCACATTGTCGGGCAAATCGGAGGCTTCAAGTTTATCGTAACGAGATTGCCAATCAGTAGGGGTTACACCACTTTAGGAGGATTCGGAAGTTTGATCATTTACTTTATTATCACTAGGATTCGTGCAAGATGCAAGGAATAAGAAAAGACTGATTAGCGGTAATAAAATCGTTGTTTTCATTGATATAGGATAATTAAGTTATGAATCATTTAGTGTGCTCAAAGATAATCAATTTACTGAAAAGTCTTCTCTACTTTAGGAAGTGTTTGTTCAATGAGAAGTTTATTCATAAATTCACTTGGACTCATGTTATGACACCGCTTAAAGTTCCGAACAAAAGTACCAGTGGTTGCATAACCACACTGCTCCGGCAAATCTTTAAGGGCAATTGAAGGATTTTCTCTCATCAGTTGTTCAGCATGTTGAATACGGAAATTATTCAGCCAAACACTGAAGCCTTTATCACAGAATCTATTGATGCTAACCGATAAATAAGAACGATTCGTATTCAGTACATCAGCCAATGTCTCTATCGTAAGGTCACTTTTAAGGAAGTATTGTTCATCACGAACTTTATGTAAGGCTTGCCAAAATAAAAGTTCATATTGATCCATAGATGCAGAATGTGATTCAGGCACATCTCCTTCATCGCATTTCTTAATCATTCCTTGAAGTCTATAATTTACGGCACCTTGTTTCTTCAACTTGCGGTACATAGATATGGACTTGAATGTAGCTGCTACAGAAATCACTAATAGAAAAATACAGATTGCAGCCACATGTGTATTTATTCTATTTACATCTTCACTCTCATTAAGTTCATGTTTCAATTCCTGAATCTTTAAACGCTCTGCATAATTCTTTTTATCGTTCTTCACTTTAAATTCCAAATACGTTTGCAGAACCGAATCTCGTCGAGCTAATAAACTCAAAGCTTTTTCATATTGTTTAGTTTCACGACAGAAAGAACTAAAATTGGTGAGGGCTTTTATTTGAAACTCCATCTGAATGGGAGTTCTAACAACCTCTTTCATTAGAGGTTCTACAAATGTATAATATTGATTTGCTTGTTGAACTTTACCTTTTTTCCATAATAAATCAGCAAACAAATAACAAGTAGACAGGAAATAGCTAGGTAAAACGACCTCTCTATCTTTTCCTTGATAGTACTTCTTTTTTTCTTTATAAGATTCCATAGCCCTATCCAAAAATATAAAAGCTGAATCTTCTTGCCCTTCTGGAATATAGGTTTCAGCCATCATACAATTTAAAAAAATCTTATCCCCTCCCTCTAATAATAACCTTTCAGCTAAATAAATACGCGCACTATCAGGTTTATTAAGTTCCATATAGCTTTTTACAACTTCATTCTGCATCGAAGGAACAAGCGCTATTTCCGGATTAATTTTATTATAATATTCCAATGATTTTGAGTAATCCCCCGCCCCACATAAATATTTTACCAACATTATGCCTTAAGATTTCTGTAAATCTACAAATTCATGCTCCA
>ENA-UEQB01001991-UEQB01001991.1-human-gut-metagenome-genome-assembly--contig:-NODE-1991-length-15854-cov-38.440768_pt1 | contig 15854 bp, 10 predicted proteins | sample MGYA00242901_ERZ507918 | MGnify/ENA primary metagenome ERZ507918 (study PRJEB26167, sample SAMN06115405) | human gut metagenome | host: Homo sapiens | place: China:Sichuan | collected 2016-04-06... | reverse complement strand
ATGCAGAACTCAACAAACTGTAGGAAAAGGACAATGCCATTATTGCGAAACATCAGGAATTGTGGAATACGGTTTTTAATAACATTGACAAAAACAAAGCTGCAGACGCAGGAGACCAAAATTATGGAACATTTCTGGAGACACAGCTGGATCATGTGAAGGACCAGTTTTCGGAGGCAGACCTGAAAAAGCTGGATAAGGATATCGAAGAGATTAAGAAAATCGAGGATCAGGTAACGGAACTTACCGCGCAGATGGGAACAGAAAATTCCGGCGCCCAAAGCGCGAATGCAGAAACATCCGTCTTTCCGTCTTTTCAGGCGAAGGATCTGGATGGAAATAAGGTGGACAGCAGCATTTTTTCAAAGAATGCGGTAACGGTTGTTAATTTCTGGTTTAATGGACGCACGCCATGTGTGGAGGAACTTCCGGCACTCTGGAATCAGAAAATGCAGGAATATTTACAGATTACTCCGGCAGATGATGCGGAAGGAATTTTGCAGGATATGCACTGGTCTGACGGTTCTTTTGGTTACTTTCCATCCTATCTGCTTGGCAGTATTTATGACGGCATGTATTTAGATCGTCTTGAGGAAGAACTTGGCTCTGTGGATGCGCTGCTCGCGGAGGGAAGAATCAGTGAGATTACAAAATGGCTGAATGAGAAGATTCATCAGTATGGTTCTACCAGAAGCCCGAAAGAAGTGATCAGATACGTCTGCGGCAAAGAAGTTTCAGCAGAACCGCTGATTCGTTATTTCAAAAAAAAATATACAAAAGTTTATAATCTTGGTTAAAAAAGAAATTTTTGTGGATAATGGATAGAAAAGGAGAAGTATGAAAAAAGGAATTATTTTTGACATGGACGGAACGCTGTGGGACTCGGCAGCGAACGTTGCAGAATCATGGAATCTTGCCATAAAACAGGATGGCTCTGTTGATAAAAAACTGACGGAGCAGGATATTCAGGGGGTTATGGGAAAGACCATGGATGTGATCGCAGACATTCTTTTCCCGGAACTGGAAAAAGAGGCGCGCATGAAATTGTTAGATCAGTGCTGTTCCATGGAAAATGACTACCTGAGAGAGCATGGTGGAGTTTTGTATCCAAAATTGGAGGAGACACTTTCTGCACTGAAAGAAAAGTATCCGCTCTACATCGTGAGCAACTGCCAGAGTGGTTATATAGAGGCATTTTTAGATCATTACGGATTTGGAAAATACTTTGAAGATATAGAGTGTTATGGAAATAATCTGAGACAGAAGGGCGATAATATCAGATTATTAGCAGACCGGAACGGGTTGACAGAGGCAGTGTATGTCGGCGATATCCAGGGGGATTATGACGCCAGCTGCCACGCAGGTGTCGGGTTCATCCACGCAGCATATGGGTTTGGAACAATTGCAGCGGACGTGCCGGAAATCCATACATTTGAGGAACTTACAGAGACAGCAGACCAATATTTTGCTCTGCGGTAAGAAATTATAAGGGTTTATCATATGACAAAATTAGATGAGTTAGTAACACAGATCAACAGAGAACACGTTTATATCCAGACACATAATTTTCCGGATCCGGATGCCATCGCAAGTGCGTTCGGCCTGCAGGAACTGTTAAAGCTTCGCGGGATCCATGCAACGATCTGCTATAAGGGGAAAATCGACCGTTACAGTACTGACAAGCTGAGAGAGATTTTGGACATCAGACTGGTAAATATTGAGAATATTGACAGTGAACTCACGGAGGACGACGAGGTTATCCTGGTAGATGCGCAGAAGGGCAATTCCAACATTATCGATATGACCGGGGATGAGATCATCTGTATCGACCATCATCCGGTTTATGAGAAAACGGAGTACCGGTTTACGGATATCCGGCCGGGTGTCGGGGCTTGCGCATCGATCATAGCACAATATTTTTTTGAAAATGAAATACCGATGGATCAAAGAATTGCAACAGCGCTGACGTTTGGAATCCGTATGGATACACAGAAATTGTCGAGAGGCGTATGCAAAATGGATATGGAAATGATCTGGCGCATGTTTGACCTGTGTGATCAGGATATGATTTATCTCTTAGAGAACAGCACACTCTATTTTGAAGATCTGATGGCATATTCCAAGGCGATCTCAAGCATTGAGGTGTTTGAGAATATCAGTTTTGCAGATACCGGAAGGGATTGCCCGGAGGCTCTGATCGCCAGTGTGTCAGATTTTATGCTTGCATTGGTGGAAGTCTCTTTTTCAGTGGTCTATTCCAGAAAAAAAGAAGGAATCAAAATTTCTGTGCGGAGTGAGCGTCCAACATTAGATGCCGGAAAAATAATAAGCAAGGCGTTAAAAGGCATCGGAAGCGGTGGCGGGCATGCTACGATGGCAGGTGGTTTTGTGCCGTTTGACGGAAATGACCGGGAGGAAGATCTGATGATCCAGAACATCCGCGAAAGATTTATCGATGTGATCAGCAGGACGAAACGAAAGTCATTAAGATAGGTGGAAAATCTTGACTTTTCGGGGAAATCTCTGTATAATCACAGAAGATTGAAAGCAATGGCTGGTTCATTGTGAAAAAGAAAAGACGATGACGAAGACAGTAGTTGTTAAGAGAAAGGCAAAGAGAGCCGGGAATGGTGTGAACCAGGAAGTGGAGGATATGGTAAAGGAACTTCTCGGTATCAGTTAAATATGTAATTTATGAATATGACCTTAAAACCGGCATTCGGACTTAGCGGCAGTGCCCTGAAAGTCATTGCCATGATTTCCATGGTGATAGACCATATTGCTCTCTATCTGATGGAGCACGGTACCGTATTATACGAAACGATGCGCTGTATCGGGCGCATCGCTTTTCCTGTGTTTGCCTTCCTGATAGCAGAAGGATTTATCCATACAAGAAGCAGGTACAGGTATTTCTTTACTCTGCTGGGCTTTGCCGTAATCAGTGAAATACCCTGGTTTCTACTGAATGGTGCTGACGGGACACATAATGTGATGTTTACGCTTGCATTGGGTGTGGCCACGCTTATGGTTCTTGAAAATCTTCTGCAACGTAGTATGGTACTGGGATTCCTTTGGACGCTTGGTATGGCCGGACTCGCTTCCTGGCTTGGAGTGGATTATGGATGGAGAGGGATTATTGTTATCGTTATATTTTATCTTTTTAATGTATATGGTCACTCTTTCCCATATAGTAGAGGTATGCAATTTTTTTGCACATTTGTTTTCATGATGCACTATGGGGTGATAGGTGCTGTAATGTCCTGCATGATTATTTATCTATATGACGGAACAAGAGGATTTGTACAGGGAAGCATAGCCAAATACGGTTTCTATGCTTTTTACCCTGTACATTTCATTTTATTTATTCAGATTTGCGAAAGGTCTTTTCCCGGCATATTGATGTTTAAACTCTGATATCAGCATTGATTCAACATCTTCCGGTTCATCTGTTGGTAAAGGTTTCCAGCAAAATAACAGTTCTTCTGCATCACTTAACTGCCAAATATAACGTCCTCCTTTATGTCCGACAGGTTTGCCTTGTCCAAATTTTAGATATTGCAATATTCTACTTCTTAATGTAGCTTCTTTACCTTCTCCTCCAGCTTTACCGATATAAAGTACAGGTGTATTATAAACCCACTTTTCTTGTAAGATTTTTATTGCTACATTAGGATCTGTTCCTTTAAAATATCCACCGCTACCTTTATCTAAAAAGAATGGTTCTTTTGTAATAATACGTAACACCATATATACTCCTCTTATTGCGGGTATTTGCGAATAATTATTCAATAAACTTTTAACCGAAACAAATCCATAAAATCCTTCATTCTTAAACGATTCTATTTCCCCAAAATCGATTCTATTAATCCAGTTTGAATCTTTATTTTTATTAGTTCCTTGGTTAATAATGGCGTTCTTACTTTTACTCTTATCAGTAATAATTGTAGATGTTGTCTTATCTATAATCTTTATTTTCCCGGTATCAATGAGTTCATCTAAATCATCAAGAGTACAATCTATTATTCCCCAATCATCCCTTCCGAAAAAACCTATTTTACGCATTCTATTACGTAACTGTTTTTGACTATTTCTTGGAGCATTTTGACGTTCTGTTATCAATTCTCTTAGTTTTACTATTTCAGCAGATGTAAACCTATCTTTTCCTTTCATCATATTAGCTTTATTAAAGTTCATATTTAAATTACAAATTCAAATTCACCTTTCCAAACTTCAGGTATCTTCTCCTGAACTTCTCATAAACCAGAGCATAATACTCCGGAAGATACTGTATCATAGCATCCACTAAATCCTCTAAAGAAACAGCACTCAGCATGTTGATTAGCAAAAGTTCACTATTTATTTTTATGGAGGTTAATAAGAGTTACTTCTTCATAAGACATCATTTCTATAAAAATTCTCCTTAAAGAATTTTACACCCGTGTTGTCCTTCACAAGTTTAGCAAAATCTGATATTACCTTATCCGTCTCTGATTGTGATGCAAAGCGTTGCATCTCATATTTCTTTAAAATGGAATGTTCCTTATCTGTTGAAGTTATAATTGTATCTTTTGATGACTCCAAAAAACGAGTCAAGAAATCTTTTTGTGATTCATTTGGTCGATTCGGATCACCTAACCATAATTGTGAGAATTTGGTAGTATATACAGAAACATTGAATACTATATATGAATGAGATACTTCTGAACTGGCATATGAATAAACATCTGTCATATGTTTATTCTCATCATTGGATATAAAATATCCATCATCAGAAACCTGGAATACTGACATTTCTACAGTATGTTTCCCTATTTTTGTAGTTCCGAAATAATACTCAAAGAAATGACCATACAGAAAGTCTAGCCCCCACATATCCTTAAAGACATTCAATTTTGCATATTCCTTGTCTGGGCTGTTCCTTCTATTTTTAATCTCGTCACTATACCAGTTCTTGCTTCCCCACATATCAGTATATGGTGTTTGTTCTCTGATATAATTTACTATGTTAAGTATACGTTTCTGGTATCTTGAAAGCAGTCTGAATGCATTTCTTACATCAACGAATATATTGTCAATCTCTTTTTTCATATCGTAAAGTATTTTTTTAAGTTATCTATTGAAGATGAATTTATTATATTCTTTTCCGTTGCCATGGTATTGAACCAGTCTATATTATACACACCATTTATATTGAAGGCCAGTATTATATTATCAAGTAAACGCAGTGTAGCTGAAATATTCATATCAGGAACACTAATCCTTTTCAATTCGCTTCTATATTTGTTCGTAGCTATTAACAAAGAAAGCCAATTGCATTTGAAAATTAAATGCTTTCTACTACGTACCTTTATCTCTTCAATATCCATTGACATATTACCTCCTACTGCAATGAATATTACAGGCTTTTCTTCTTTTCCATATTCATTATCATATGCTGTTAATTCCTGAGTCCATTGTTTCAAATACTGACCACCATAATCTCCGTATTTCGCCTCAATAATTACATCAAATTCTTCAAAACGTATAAATAAATCAGGCTCTACATAAGTATTGTTATCTGTACCAGTATTATCCCAATGTGACCAAAACTCATAAGATAATAATTTACCTGAATTAACCAACATTCTTTCATTATAGAAACAAGAAGACTTTAGTATGTGCCAAAATACATTATCTGGCAACAACATAAGGTTCTCGAAAACAGAGGAAGTTTTAGGATCCTCATAAGTATATTTATGTGCGTATGTACTATGTAACATATTATTACTTTTTCTTATCTGTTCTGCTATAGTTCTATATCCACCTTCCCAAACTCTAAGTATCTCCCCCTGAACCTCTCATAGACATGAGCATAATACTCCGGCAGATACTGTATCATCGCATCCACAAAGTCCTCCAAGGTAACATCACTCAGCTTGTATTCATACTCCGGCTTCAGGTACCTCGTTACCGAACTGATTTCCTCTTCGGTTGACGGATGCTCCTTCGGCGAAAGCACTACAGAATACGAATCCTTCAGCCCTTCGACCATCCTATACCGCTCTGTAAGCAAAAGGTTTCTGTAAATCTGCGTAAGTTTTACTTTATCTCCCATCAGCAGCTTCTCAAAGTCTGCGCTGAACAGACCGGTATCAACGAGCATCTGTTTCTGCTCCTCACAACGGCTGGCCTCGTTCACTCCGAGCACATCCGTATATTTCGTCTCGATGGCGATGATATGCTTGCCACCCTTGTTATCCACGAATCGGATATACGCATCCATTGCAGACTTGTCGTTCGTGTAGTTCTCAATCGGTGTAGGAATAAACTCCAAACCGATTTCTGTCACCTCAAATACCGGGTAGTTCCTGAAGACTGACCTCACGGCAAGCGTAACCATTGCCGGATCCTGCTTCAACAGTAACATCAGGGGATGGAACAGGTTGAATGCCATCGGCTGGCTCGAAAGCAGGTTGTTGAACAGTCTGAACCCGTCTATCGTCTCATTTTCCCTTTTGTTGGCCACTTTTTCCTTGGCATACTCGAAAGTCTCCTTCATCAGGAAGTTCTTTCCGGACACCTCACCACCACTTATCATGTTTCCATACTTTCGCTTGGAGGCTCTTGTAGGTCCAAATCCTTCCTCTTCGCCTATCTCCACTCTGTACATAGACTGGAGAAGCCTTGCTTTTCTGGTGAAAGCATTGTCGCTTCCACACTGGTTTCCATATATATTATCCATTATTTTTCTATTTATTTGTGTAGTCCTCATTAATCATATTCCTTTTAAAGAAATTATGATATAACGTATTTCCATTATTTATAATTACTATATTTTGCTTTGATCTCGTTATTGCCGTATATATTACTTCTGGTTTATTTAGTGAGCTATTTATTGTATAACCGTTACCATCACCTTCAGGTTGTAATAATATAATTACATTTGCTGCGTCCCATCCCTGGAAACTATGAATTGTTGAGAATTTTAATCCTCTATCCATCATAGTAAATTTCAACTTCTTTACAGTGTCATCCTTTAATTTATTTTTTTCATCTATTGGTATAAATGTTGTTATGGTTGGCTCATCTGTTGTTTTCCGATAGTTGTATTCTATGTCTTTTAGGATAATAGAATTTTGGCCTAAAATTACAGTCTCATTGACATCAAAGCCTTCAATTCTTAATATACTAGATATAATTTGTGTCAGCTTATTTATATTTATGTCTGAATTGTTATACATGTACTTTAAACAAGTAAACATACCATCTTGGAGCAATTCTGCTTTTTCAAAATTGTCAGCATTTATAAAACCAAAATCATTTTGAAATTTCTTGGCTAAACTTGTCAATTGATTGTTTGCAAATCTGTGGCATTTACTTAATTGCCGATTCCATTCTCCTCCAATAACTCCTATACGAATATCTCCATTTGAATCAGTATCTCTATTATATATATTCTGTTTAGGATCTCCAAAAACCACAAACTCACCATTTTCCTTCAGGAATTTATTATAAAGAATTTGAAGCCACTCACTTTTATAACTTTGAACTTCATCTATAAATATGGCATCAAAATGCTCTATATCATTTTCTTTATTATCAAAAAAAGTTGTATCATCAAACGAATTAAAATATACATGTTTCCCAATAGTTTGAGCCTGTTCCTTAAAAAAATGGTGATAGTGACTAATATGTAGCTTGTTCCAATAGAAATCAGCTCTTACATCATTGATGCGATATCGTAAATAGTTGGATAAAGTTTTATTGTATGTCAAAATAAGTATATTACCACCAGTTCTAATTTGGGCGTTTACAGCCCTAGTTGCAAGAACTTGTGTTTTACCAGCCCCTGCAACACCGCTAATTTTTTGTTTCCTTTTAGCTATACTTTGTGAAAGATTCCTTTGTATCGTAGTTAAATTTATAGATTTACCTTGTCTGTAAGAATGCCATTTGGGTGTTAATTCTTTTAATAGACTATAAAACAACTGCTTATCGAAAGACTCACGCTCTTGATTTAAATTCAACCAATTTAATGCAGACATCATTCTTGTTTTATTATTTATGACATCCTTACCTAACAAAGAAATATATTTAGTATCTTCTTTTTCAAATATTTCTTTTATCTCCTCAGTCGTATTTTCTGTAAAAAAAATAGCAGTTTTTACCAATGAATAATTCTTCTTATCCTCTTCTGTTTTTTTGAATAATAATTCATTTTGTCTGAAAAACTCAAGACGTGTTTCTACGATGTCTTTTATAAATATATTATTTTCGTCCTCAATTGGATTAATATCATTCTCTTCGTGTTCATTCTCTTCGTTAACGTCATCAAACACATCTGATTTTGTTAAAAATCTATTGCAGATGTTTATTATCAATATCCCTTTCTTCTCACATATCAATACCAAGTCAGCTTTCTTTCCATATATTTTTTGTTTTATGAGAATAATGTCATTGGGCGAAATCTGATTTAATAAATACAAGTATATTAAGCGTAATTCTTCAGATATAATACCATTCTGAACTGCAAGACGTGGATCATATTCATTATATACCGTATTTTTACTGTCTGTAAAATCCGGTACCATAATATTTTCAATATTATTTACATTTAAAGGATTTCCATTGTAAACAAAACATTTGGTTTTACATGTAAACGTATAAAATGTGTCTGATGTTTTTCCATATTGGGAATCGTCTACATTAGAAAAATAATCCTGTTCACCAAAGATACTACAGAACTGTTCAATCTTATATGCATTACTATTTTTAGGCCCGATGCATAGAATAATATTATTTCTGCTTTTATCACTTACAATATTTGCCAGTTTACCTAAATCTATGCTATCAATATCTAGTATATTAGAAAATATATGAATAACATTTTTATATCTGTAACCTAATTCATGAATTTCATTTTCTTTTCCTGCTCCAGGTAAATAACTTTGTATTGGCTGTATACATACAGCACCATTAGTTGCAATTGTAAGATTTATTTCTGCCCTTTCCAATGCAAATTTTGATGGTTCTATAAGTGTTATTTGTTTTAACCATTGTAGTAAATCATGTTCTTTAAAGCAGTCAACAACACACATTGAACCAATACCTTGCCCACATCCCCAATCAACAATTTCAATACTGCCTGATATATTATCAAAAGGAAAGTTCTGTAAAGCTGATCTGCATTTTATCATATGCATTTCCCCATAGGCAGCAATATAACAGTTTAAAGCATCTTCATTGTCTAATAAAGCAACACCATTATGAAGATCTGGATATCTATATGGTCTTGTCTTATAATCTGAAGGCGTTAAACTTCTACATGTTTCTATTACATCTTGCATAGAAAGAGATGCTTTCGCTTTTATATGTTCATAGTATTCTCTCATTCCTTTATCTACCGGTTATATTTTCATTATGCGGATTTTCTCTATGTTTCACATAATTCTGTTTAGCAATCTCCTTGCTCGAATTTGCGTAACAATATTCACAAAGATGCGGACATGTATTGTACTCTCCTATATCCTTGCTATCTATACATCCGCAGACTTTCCTTTGACCTTTATCTTTCTTGTTTTTCTTATATTCAACACTAATCTCTCCGAATATATCCTTCGTAACTTCTACACCTATATGGTTCATCAGCAGCATGTCATCAGAGAAATACTTTATCATCAATTCATCATCTATACACTTGTTATGCTTGATACCAAACATATCCAGGTCTATCTTTTCTGCACACGTAGCTAGTTCGAGTTTCCATTCCTTGTTCATATCCACGAGCCCAGTAGCAAACTCTATCATATCTTCCTGTGAAAACTCTCTATACTGAATATTGTTCTTATAGAGATTGTTCTGTACCTTCTTATATGACGAAATATCAGCAAAACTGAAGACAAGTTTCTCTGTATATCCGTTCAATTTGACTCCTATATTGTAAATCTTCTCCAAGAGATCATCTACTATCAAACCTTTGGCTAATATCAATGGGTCAAATCTCCATATTACTTTTCCATATCCTAATCTATCAACCAACCTCTTGAATGTATCCATTCTATTACTTAATGATGGTACACCCATCTCCAGTTTCTCTTCATAATAGTCATTCAATGTAAACTGGATATAGCTATTTATGCCTCTATTATCTAAATAGTCCAATAAACCTCCTGTCTTAAGAAGTGGAGTTGGATTCTTTGACCAGAATACAATAAGCCTTGTCTTATCGTATGCCACATAAGATTTTACCCCATTGAAAGGGTTTTTCCAAACTGAGTATCCTTTATGCAGCCTTTCCTGGAACCAGTCTGCATAAAAGGCAGGTATATCTGTAGCACGGCTTGCTGACACAATAACCGGTGCACCAGCTTCTACACTTATACCATCGTCTGTATTTATCGTTATCTTTTCCATTTTTACTGTTTACTGAAATCAGTTCGTTTCTAATAACTCTAAAATTACTTTTGAGGATAAGAATACACATAAACTTAATGGCCATTCTGTGTTGCATGGTGTATTATCATCATTACAATTTCCAGCACATAATATCCCTACAACTTCTCCATTCAGAAATACAGGACTACCACTACTTCCTGATTTAAGCTGTTCATCAGTCTCAGATGCATAGTAATTCCCATCTTTTAATCCATTTACTACAGTATTACACTCTACATATTCTTCTCCTAACATTCGCCAACTACAGCTTTTCAACACATCACCTTTTTCTGGAACAACATCAGAAAGAACCAGCGGACTATTGGCATTTGGAACAGAATATACAGCTATATCATACCCATCAGAATCATTTTCATCATTATGGAAAACTATAGGATTAATCAAAGCTATTCTTTTACCATTCCATCTAATCCTTGGGTTTTCACATTTAGATATCACATGACCTGCTGTTATAAACATATCTCCAACCATTACACCGCAACCTTCATTATAGTTATCGGATATAATGGATAGAACGTATTGCTTCATTTTTGTTATATCTTGAATCTTATCCATATCAGTTACTTATCAAAAATAATATATAACTACCTTATCTTTAACATATTCGAAAGCATCCTTCATAAAGAAAAGTTCTTGCCAGACACTTCTCCTCACTAATAATGTTTCAGTATTTAAGCTTGGTAGCCATTGTTGCCCCGATTTCTTCCTTTTCACCTATCTACACCATATACATAGATAGAGTAGCCTTACGCTCTTGGTGAAAGTGTTATCGATCCCACGCTGATTCCCGTATATGTTATTTAAATCTTTCATTCTATCTATTAAGAATTTATTATTTCTATAGTATTACTACTATTTATCTCAATTTTTATTACATTGATTACAATAAAAACATTTACTATCCATGTTTTTATAAGATTTCACACCTATTATGTGCTTATTTAATAATTTCCCTCATACCTTCCAACACTCTTATTATTGGAGCTGTTTCGTCTATTTCTTTTGGGATATAAGGATTATCATCAGGTTCAATAGCAATTTGTGCATCGTCATTAATATCAATCAAGTATGCTTCTCTAAATTCAACATCATTAAATTTGAATGCTTCATCAAATGAGTTTGGCATAATGATATTATTATTTTCTGTTATCTGAAAAGCCATTAGCCAACAACCTCCAAACCGCTTATATTGTTCTTCAAAACGAGCAAGATTTTCATTGGATGATGGCGTCATTGTATGTTTTCTGGTTATTGTCGCAATATACCTTTGTTCCTCATTATCTTCATGCGATAATACAGGAGCGATACATATGCGATAATACGCAGGATTATTAGCATCTATCCCTTTTATTATGTAGATTCGAACATTTGGCTTGCCCTTATCTTTTATTGGCCTCCATTCCGAAGTAATTGCCTGACCGCGTTCTAAGTTTTCAAAAGCTAAACCAAAAAAAGGTGGCATTGTCCCATATACGTCATGAACAAAACCGCAACCTTTCCAACCTGCATCGTCCCACAAGGTCATATCTGAATTAATCTTGACAGTTGTTACATCAGATTGCAGATGGTTAATATAACTTCTTTCCTTAAAGTCTGTATGTGAACCCTTGTAAATATAATCTTTATCTGTTTTGCGCATCCAATCTTCTAATTTATATTTAAATGTTGGACCCAAAACATTGCGCATATCAAGTTTTGTATGTTGTAGTACGGAAACTCTATCTATAAGACGTTCACCATTTTGTTTTGACTGTAGTATCAACTCAATATTCTCCTGTGTGACAGAATTACGTAATAACAAACTTGAAATAAACATCGCTATACATTCCCAACATTTTTTATCATTGAAATCATCCTTATTTATTCTGAATTCATATTCAGAATTTTTTGTTAATGGTACCATAGTAGAAGGTGTAGTTGACCATATGACACGTATATTAATTTCATTATCAATCGCTATTATTTCGAATTTTTCAAAAGTCGCAAAGAAAGATTCAATGGAAGCTAGGAAGATTTCTATTAGCTGTTGGGTCTCGCAGTCATTTTCATAAGTAACAGTGATAATAAAATTCCGCACAGTTGTTTTTAGATATGCGTATCCTGCAGTTGAAATATTGATTTTATCAAGAAGTTGATTAAGAAGTGGTTGATTTTGAAGTCTGGAATGCTCAACTACGTCTTGTAGTATTGGTAAACATTTTTTACCAACCTCATCCGGATATCTCAATATTAGTTTAAGATACTCAGAACAAATAACCATACCTAATCTTTCAAATACATCAGGTAATTTTGCTATTGCAGGATGACGCAGATCCGTTACAGATAACCTGCAAGCCCATGAAGCATCATCCTTTTCACATGATTGTTTAAATATATCTTCATTCCAGAATTGTCCATTTGATGCTACTACCTGCATAAGTTCATACCAGTTCCAGTACATGACTATGCGCCCCAAAAGCAATTCTATTTTACATAGTTCATGTAAAACTGTAATTAGCAAGTGAGGTACTACACCTGTAGTATAAAATTGTTTCATTAAGAAGGAAACAGACTTTAATAAATATGCTTTTGCACTATAAGGCAAATCAAGATTACTAAGCGCTATACCCATATAACCTGAAGATTTTATCAGTTTTTCTTGATATTCTTCTTGCTCATAGGCATAAACACAAAATCCAAGATACTTGATGGCATACTTCCATTTCTTTTTATTAATTTGTTTTTTTGCTCTTGAGAATCGTAAATCTGCAGCATCTACTCTTGATCTTTTATCAGCAAGTATGTCCGCCATTTCATCAATCAGTTCATCAAATTCCAAATTATCTTCGATTGTATCCGAAAGCATTTCCATTATTTTGAAATTGGTTTCAAAACTGATTTCCGAATGTGATGCTGATTCTAATAGTAATGGTCGCAAAGTAGCAATATCTTCATCAATAGGAGTATTTTGTTGGATATGCTCTATTAATTGTTGTACCGCAATGTAAATACGTAAAAAAAGCAAACAGGATGGCTTATTATTTTCGGTTTTTAGCCGTTCCTCAAATATTTTAATATATTTATATTCAGTTTTAACTTTCTCTAAATCATATAATCCAGCCCTTCCAACATTGATTAAATTAGTCAGTATATTGGTAAGTCTCTCTATTCTGAATACAGTACAGTCAGATTCAATAAATTGCTTTAATTTCTGAAAATCAGCATATGTAGCATCAATATCCTCGTACCAGAAGAAACTTGTCCAAGCATGATCATAAATCAAAAGAAACATCTGTTGAGGTGAACCATGCCTTTCACATTCTCGCATAGCACGGTTAAATCGTCCTTCAACTTCTGTCCGTGGACGCTCAAGGCCTCTGCTTAAAAGGCATGCCTCATGAAGCTCGTTGACGTAACCAGTATCTAATCCTTCTATATTACGCCATATATTTTTTTCAATTTCATCTAGTCTTTCTTGTCGAGCCTTATCTCTAGGTCCGACAGTCACAGAGTGTTTCTTGTATTCATCAGAAAATCCCAAATGTTCAAGAGCAAGATCAATGCACCTATCCTGAAATACAGAGTTCTCACACCAAAGACAATCAAATATTTCTACTTTTAGGCCATATTTTTCTGTGAGATTTTTCTCAACTTCAGCACGTGTACTAGCTTTTATAAATTGATTAGAGAAAAAAAGAGCGCGAGTATATCCTCTTTTTGTCCCAACAATCTTCTCAATATCACTCTCAATCTTTGGTTTCCATTGTTTTTTACAACTAATGGCAAACGCCCAAAGTTCATTACCTTTTGCTGTATTTTCGCTTGAGTACCACTTATCTGAAATATCATCCGAGACCTGATATGTCTCCGCATCTACTTTACCATCACCACCACCGTCTGGACCTGTTTGTGGTTTGATATTCGGTGTTATTTTTCTTTGCGCAACAGCTACAATAAAATTTTCAAATGCACTCTGTTTTTTTTGTATAGAGAGAAAATTCATTTGCTGTTCAAACAACTCTTTTGTTAACGGAATATCATATGTTTCCACTGTATCGGAAAATTTTTCTGGGCGTTTCTCTCTGTAGTAAGAGAAAAAAGATGAAGCTGTATATTCTTGATTGCTGTTTATGTTTGATGAATCCATATAATAAGTAACTATTTAGAACGTAAATATAACGATTTTAAGATATGAATTCAAAATAAGTTTGATTAATATTTAACTAGCTGATACAATAAGGAATAATACAAAGTTTATTTTATGATAATAAGCCTAGAATTATATATTCACATTATTGGGGGAAATCATTATTTAAAGTAACATCTTCAATATACTAATAATTTCCACCAAATAATTCGGATCTTCCGCATACCCAATCTCATCAAGCCAAAGCAAATAGTTACCACCTTTATATTTGTATTGAACTTTTGTATAATAAGCCCGAACACTTTCCGTCCAATGATTGAATTCATAGTATTTCCCTGTACGTGGATTGGTAAGTCCGAAAAGATTATGCTTATTTCGACATACCGATGAACGGAACCATCCGGTTTCCAGTATAGCCTGAGCCAATACGATTTTGGGATATAGGATTCCGTTTCTTATGATTTCTTTATAAAGGTTGGGGATGGTAAGTTCAGGAAGATGATTTTCTGATTTAGTAATATCATCTGTTTTCTTTTGCAGTTCTGTTTTTAGGGATGCATTCCTGTCACTATTCCGGCTGATATTTTCCAATTTTTTCTGATTGTCCGGCCCGACAATCAGGGTATCTTTTACCATCATCTTATTCTTTTTCCCTTCTGTAACATCCTTTGCTGCACGGTTATAAGACTCTTTTCGTCTTTCTGTAGGCAGAATTTCCGAATCTCTGGTTATCGTATAGAACTGTGCCGATACGCTTACCGGCAGTAGCATCAGAAGCAATGAAATCAGAATAGTGTTGCGCATTTCTTTTTCAGGGGATTGCCGTAAATACATTTGTGACATTCAGGCGGTTAGATCCGCAAATATAACAGCTTAATTACAGTAATATGGAAATGCACAACAGAAATCAGTCCGATTTGTTGCCATACGAAAAACTGGCAATACTGGGTATCGACCGTGTAAAGGCGGACAGCTTACCCATAGAAGTGAAGGAGAAACTAATGGCAGGTGAAGTGACTCCCATCATGCAGGTATCCATCAACGCAAGGAACGGCAGCATCATCACCATGCCGATGAAACTTCAGATGACTACAGACAAAAACGGTGCTCCGGCTCTTATAGCTTATCCGGTACGTGCCGAACTGGACCGGGAACGAAATAAGGTTCTCAATCTCACTCAGCAGGAGGCTGAACGTCTGGCCAGAGGTGAGGTAATACAGAAGGCGGTCAACGTAAACGGTGAAAAGACTCAGCAGTATCTGCAGCTTGATCCGGAAACGAAATCCGTCATTCA
>ENA-UEQB01001985-UEQB01001985.1-human-gut-metagenome-genome-assembly--contig:-NODE-1985-length-15903-cov-3.479843_pt1 | contig 15903 bp, 9 predicted proteins | sample MGYA00242901_ERZ507918 | MGnify/ENA primary metagenome ERZ507918 (study PRJEB26167, sample SAMN06115405) | human gut metagenome | host: Homo sapiens | place: China:Sichuan | collected 2016-04-06... | reverse complement strand
AGTGTGTACCTATTATTTCGGCGTCTGGCTCAAGGGAAAGGTCGGCGTGCTCTCGCGCTACTCCATCCCGAGTCCCGTGGTGGGCGGCATGTCCTTTGCCATCGTCGTCTCCTTCCTCGAGTACTTCAACATTGTCAAGGTTCAGATCGACTCGACGCTGCAGACCGTGCTCATGCTCGGCTTCTTCACGACCATCGGCCTGATGGCCAGCCTTCGCGTCGTCAAGGACGGCGGCAGGCTCCTTCTCGGCTTTCTCCTCGCGGTCACGGTACTTGTGTTTCTCCAGAACGGCATGGGCATGGCCATAGCGGAAGCCATGGGCTTTGACAAGCACTACGGCATTCTCGCGGGCTCCGTCTCCATGATGGGCGGCCTCGGCACCGCCGCTGCCTTCGGTCCCTATTTTGAGGAAACCTACGGCATCACGGGCGGCACCGCCGTTGCCGTCACCGCCGCCACCTTCGGCATGGTCGCCGCCCTTCTCATCGGCGGCCCGTTCGGCGAATGGTGCATCCGCCGCTACAAGGTGAAGACTCCCGACGAAGTCCAGCAGCCTGAACCCGAGCTGCACCTCCCCGACGACATGGACACCGACATTACGGAACAGCACGCATCCGCGAAGCCAAACTTCACGAATGAGATCATGCGGGCGGTCTCCGTCACGGCGCTCGCCATGGGCCTCGGCACTATCGTCTCGAACTACCTCGGCCACTACATCACGCTTCCCGCCTACATCGGTGCCATGATCGTCGCCACCGTCATCCGCAACGTCGGAGACTTCTCGGGGATGTACAAGGTCGAAGGCAAGGGCCTCAACGCAGTGGCCGACATCACGCTCGTCCTCTTCGTCACGATGGCCATCAACAACCTGAAGCTCCACGAGCTCGTGCACCTCGCGCTCCCGCTCGTAGTGATCCTCGCCTGCCAGACGATCCTGATGCTCATCTACGCCTGGACAGTGCTCTTCACGGCCTTCGGCCGCTCCTACGACGCCGTCATGCTCTCCGTGGGCGGCATCGGCTTCTCCATGGGTGCTACGGCCAACGGTCTTGCCAACATGCAGGCCATCAGCGAAAAGTACGGCTCGTCCCCGCGCGCCTGGCTCATCGTCTCGGTCGTGGGCGCATTCCTCATCGACCTGATCAACGCCGTCGTCATCACGTGGTTCGGCACGCTGTAACGACAGGCTCTCTTCTGATCTGAAGATGTCGGACCAAGCTCGCGTTTCACAACCCGACACGGCGCAGGAGGTCCTCAGGGGCCTTCGTGCCGCCGTGCCCGTCATGACAGGCTTCGTTCCGGTCGGCCTCATTCTCGGCGCTACGGGGGCACATGCCGGGCTCTCGCCCTTCACCTCGGGCTTGATGTGCGCCGCGAACTATGCGGGCGGCTCCGAATTCGCAGCCGTGGCGCTGTGGAGCACGATTCCGCCCGTGCTGATGATCATGGTCACGACCTGGCTCATCAACTCGCGTCACATCATGCTCTCCGCTTCGCTCACGCTTTACATGGGCAAGCTCACGACGCGCGAATCGCTCTTCGTGCTTTTCTTCTTGTGTGACGAGGCCTGGGCGCTGGCCATGCAGGACGTCACGCGCATGAAGAGGCTCGGGAAGTCGAACGACGACGCCTTCTCGCTTCCCTTCTATGTCGGCTGCGCCATTGCCCTCTGGACCTCCTGGTGGGGCTCGGCCGCCGTCGGTGCATGGATCGGCAACGATCTCGGCGACCTCGAGGTCTGGGGCTTTGCCATGGCCTTCCCCGCGATCTTCATCGCGATCCTTTCCGGGATGTGGCCGGGCGCGAAGAAGTGCCTGCCGTGGATCGTGAGCTTCGTCGCTGCGGGCCTCATGAGTCTGATGTTCTCGACCCCCGTGGCCGTCGCTGCAGGCTCCCTTCTCGGTCTTGCAGCCGTCTGGTTCACGACCGGAAGAAATCATGTCGAAGGTCACAAGGCGGGTGAGGAAAAGGAGGGCGTCAAATGATCGAGTCCCTCTTCAATCCTGAATTTATGACGCGGGAACTTGCCTTCGGCATGAACCTCGCGGAGTTCCTCACGATTCTCGCTATGCTCGTCATGACGTACTCGACGAGGCTTCTCGGCTGGCTTTTCCTCAAGAACCGCAGGTTCTCCGTCAGAACTCAGGCGCTCCTTGAGGCAGCGCCCGGATGCGTGATGGTCTCCATCGCAGCACCTTTCTTCTTCACTACCAACCCTGCGCACCTCTGCGCACTGGCGGTCGCCATTCTCGTCTCGAGAAAGTACGGCCTCGCTTGGACGGTCGCAGCCTGCGTGGCTACAGCGGCGGTGCTTGGGCACTTGCTCGGCTGACGCCGCCGTCCATTCACGCGGCAGGCACCTCTGAACCATCCTGCTGAGGGGAGCCAGATGCCCATACCGCAATACCGCAGGTGCGACCTGCCAGGCCGCATTTCGGCACGGCCTGCGCTGTCAGTTCTCCTCGGGCTTCCGGATCGAAAGGCCGCCTGCTTCGCGCCAAAGGGAGTGGAACCCGAGCTCGAGCACGTCGTCGCGACCTTCTGCAAATTCCCGCGCAGCCTCGAGCACTGCGGGGAGATCCCAGGCAAGGAACACGTCATAGGCATACCGCCTGCCGTCGACGATGCCGACACTCTCATAAGCTTCAGGCACATTTGCCTGCAGCTCGGTTCTGAGCGAATCTCGAACCTCCCTTCGACCTTCGGGCGACCGATCGCGGGTGTTTAGGTAAAGGGTGCCCGCCGTTGCGCCCGACTGCGCGAGCATGCGCATGAGATCGGGGGCGTTGTTGAAGTAGGCGAGGACAAGTGCCGGACAGGACAGCTCAGCATGCACGGCATCGAGCAGGTAATCGCAGTCCTTTTCTTCGGATCCGTCCCAGTCGAATTCATTCGACTCGTCGAGATAGTCATCCATCGTCGTGACGAGCTTCATCGGATCGGTTTCGCGCAGGTAGCTCTGGAATTCCTGCACCGAGAAGCCGACGCCTGATTCAGGCTTGCGCGTGAGTCGAAGATCGTAGTAATACTTCATCCGCACCGCTTCGCCCACGGCATTGTCAAGGAGCGCCTGCACGCACGAAAAGGCTTCGGCATAGTCGGGCTCCTCGAGAGTTTCGAAGGCTTCATGGTAGGCGATCAACCGGTCTGCACCCCCGTCCTCCGGCTTTTCTTCCCAGAGATAGACGTTGCCGGCATGGAGCTCCCTGCCGTTGATGTCGAACCGCAGCGGGATCGACCCTCTGCGGCGTCCGAGCGTCAAGCGCCAGTCGGACCTCAGCTCTTCGGGCATCCGTCGGATGAGTGCCCGCAGAAGATAGGTCCTCAGCCAGTCGCCGTCGGCCGAGAGGTTGAGATCCAACGGGCCGGCAATGGCTCCGACGTACGCCTGAGCGCCCGGGACGACCTTCTGAAGGTCCTCGGTGATCTCGAGCTGCGCATCCTGGCATTCGTCAGAATCGGCCAGACGCTTCAGCAGCCCGGGCGTCTTCTGCGCCATGCCGTCCCAGAATTCGTTGATACGCTCCCGCAGCGGTTTCGCGAAACGAGGAAAGGCCATCTGAAAACGGCACAGACGCATGAATTCAAGTGAATCCTGATCGCCTTTCTGCAGCGCTTCTGCACGCTCGAAACAGGGCAGCGCCTCCTCCTCGCGTTCGAGGTAAAAGAGTGCATAGCCCATGCGGAACTGCCACTTGTGCGTGTCTTCGTAGCTGTCACGGACGGACTCAAGGAGCCGGATCGCACGAAGAAGTTCGGGACCGCCGAATTCGGCTTCATTGTTGCAAGCGCGTGCCAGCTCAAAGGTGAGCGCCGGATGGCGTTCGCCGTCGGGCTCGGCTTCGAGCAGTCGAATGATGCCGCGATAGTCCTCTTTTTCGTCGAGGTCGGCGACGATCTCGAGCATTTTGACCACGTCGGGCGGGAGATCCTCGGAGCGTTCGGGCGCCTCCCGATCCCCGAGGCCGCTGACGGCCGGATTGAGCTTGAAGTGGTGCTCGCGTGACTCTCCTGTCTTAGAGTCAGGCGTTAGGGTGAGATGAATGCTGCGATCAAGGTCGAAAGCGACGTTGACGATGTCGCCCGCCTTCAAATCCTGCTTGTTCATCGTGTCGGCAATGGCGCTGCGGGCATGTCGGATCCAGACCGGCGGCATGCGCGAGAGTCCGGCCTCGTTCATGCGCAGAGTCACAGGGACGCGGACGCCTTCGACCGGCATGCGGGCCGACAAAAGATAGGGCAACTCCTCGTCGGGCTTCATTTCGTCAAATTCGAACGCCGCGCAGGCCGCCTCGAAGCCTTCCGGATCCTTGAGCACGCACAGGAGCGCCTGGTGCTTTTCCATCACCTCTTTGAGATCCATGCGGTTGCTCTGAAGGTCTTCGTCATGTTCCGGGCGAATGTAGTGAAAGAGCATTTCCGGAAGCGTCGCACCGTCCCGGATCTCCTTTTCGAGCGTCAGGAATTCCGCGTCACCCGGCACGAGCTCAAGGCCTCTCTGAACGGCGCCCAGTGCTGCTTCGGTCTCCCCGAAGTGTGCCAGAAGCTTTGCATAATGGAGCCATCCCCAGGGATAGCCGGGTTCGGCTTCGACGCCCCGACGGGCAATGTCGAAGGCTTCCTGAAGTCGACCGACGTGCGTCAGCGCGGCGGCGAGGCGATAATGCCAGACACCGCTCCCGGCGGCCGCAGCTTCGGCCTTTTGGAGCACTTCGACCGCCTGTGCATATGAAACGTAGTCGTCGCACTGCAGAAGCGCGAACGAGCGCCAGAGCGCGATTTCCAGATCGGCATCGGCGTCTTCGCGTGAGAATCGGCCCTGCTGGACACCCTCTTCCACGAAGTTGTCGAGCAAGGCGAAGATGCGTCCTACATTCGTGACGCCGTTCTCATCGCAGGCTTCGAGAGCGTTTCGGTCATTGTCCGTCAAGAGCATGTTGCAACCTCGAGTCAAGGGCCAGCGCAGTTGCCAAAGGGCTGCGCCGACGATGGTTGGAAGGAAAACGGACGGGCGGTGCGCCTCGCGCGTGTCGTGATGCATGATTTGTTCACGCCGTCGCGAATCGAGGTGTCCGGCTTTTCCCTGTCCTTATGTTCATTCTGCCCGACCAGTCAGCCTGCGCCACAGTGCTTTCCACTATTGATGTCGTGGCCTCCCGGGTATTTTGTTTCGAGAATTTTCCATAATCGGGTAGAAGCCCGTGGATTATTTCCACGGGCGTCCTCCCACACCACGTGGCGTACGGTTATGCCGAGTGGTACAAGGGCTTCACGTCGGGAGAAATCGACAGCGGCTCTTCGCCGCTCGTTGCGCTCGCCATGGCGTCAAGAGAGAACAGGAAGTTCATGGAGCCTGTGCGCGACTGGTACAGGCGCTACTTCGACCGCGTCAAGCAGGAGGCCTGCGGCTCCGAGAGGGCTCTGGTATACACCCTCGCCTACGACGCCCTCTTCTTCCACCATCTCTTTGGAACGGACGTGCTGACGAATGAAGAAAAGACGGCCGTGACGAGCACGCTGCAGGCCTTCGCCGATGGAGGCGTGAATAAGCAGGAGGCCTGAGGCCGAGTTTTCAGAAAAGGAAATCCCGCCCAATGTTGAGACATCTCATTGGACGGGGAATTCCAAGGGAAATCTCAAATGAACCTGTGCCAGGTCGCTGCCGTCATGCGAGCGGCCAGGGCGAACGCAACGGGAAAGACGGAAAGCCACTGAGGCGGATAGTTGGGATGCATGATGGCCACCATCCCGAGGCAGACCGCAAGGAGCTGCAGGGAGAGGGAGGCGGTCCACCAGGTTGGGCTCGGTGCGTGGTACTCGGCTTCGCGGATGCGGCGTCTCACGAATCCGTCGACAATCAGCGCGAGAATGAAGGGCATGAGTGCGATGGTGCCCGCGGTCATGACGGCAAGGCGCTGGGTCGCCATCACGAAGAGGCTCTTCATGGCACGCAGCCACTCGGTCTGGGTCGTACGCTCGGCGGCCCTGCCGATCTCGGTAAACTCGTCCTTCGTCATCGGTGAGCCGCCGTAGGGTCGAAGCGTGTAGCGGTCGGGGACGCCCGAGACCCAGACGAGCCCGTCGAGATATTCAACCGCCAGATTCGCGGCCGTCTCGGGCATGGGAATCCCCTCGCCCGTTCTCAGCATCAGCGCCTCTCTCAAGGCCGTCTCCTCGAAGATCTCGGGCGGGGTTCTGGCTGGCAGCCACATCACCATGAGGATGAGAACAAGCGCGGTCGCGGTCAGCATGTACTTCATATTTTTGTTCCAATCTGATTTGAATGGGCGCGGTCAGTCGTCGGAGAGAAGGATCGGAATCCTCCCCTTGTAGAGCCTGCCGCCCGAGACGCTTGCGAAGAACTCGGTGTTGGGCAGTCGTCCAAGGACGTCGGGCGGGACGACTTCGTCACGCCGCCCCTGAATGCTGCGCGTGACGGAGGCACGGAAGTCCGGGACGGGAGAGCCGTCGGCCGATGAGGAGAGCGAGGCAGATGTCGACCAGACGGTGGTCTTCCCGAACGTTTCGCAGATGAATTCCTGCGTGAGGCGGTCCTTGCTTCTCAACGCAATCAGGTTGTTGAAGTTGCCGAGCGCCATGCGGGCGCGGCTGTCACTCCCGAGTCTTGCGGCAAGGTCGCTTACGGTCTGCATGGCTGCGGTGACGCGAATGCCGGCTTCCAGACCCTTGTTGAGGAGCTCGATCATGGGACCGTTGATGACGTTGGCGGTCTCGTCCACAAAGAGCGAGACAGACTTCACGTCGGTACCCGATTCGCCTCGGTTGTATCGCTTGCCGGCATAGGCCGTGAGGTCGGCGAGGATGATGGAGCCGAGCGCGCCTGCGACGGTCGAATCGGGAAGCGCGTCAAGACCGAGATAGAGATAGAGAATGTCGCCGCCTTCAACAACCCTCTCCACCGTCACGATCGGACGCTCGTCGTCGGGATCGAACGGATCGGGCGAGAAGCTCTTGGCGAGCGTGCCGCCCGTGAGCATCGAGAGAACGGGCTGGAGCGAGGCCGTGATCTTCGCGTAGTGCTCACGGTTGTGACGAAAGACTGCGCTGAGGCCGCCCACGACGGCGTTGGCGTCCCCTTCGTCCTTCTTCCCGACGGTCTCCTCCCAGAGGGCAACGGCTGCGGTGAGCTCGATGCTCGCATTGGCGGCGGGCGGACAGATGTTGCGCTTGTCCATGCGCTCGACCTGTTCCTCCCAGTCGTCGATGCCTGCGTCCCGGAAGGATCGGGCCAGAGCCTTCTTGAGAAGCGGATCGATGCCGCCTTCGAGAAGACGGCGCAGCCCCAGAAGACTCGGCCTTTCGGTCACGTAGGAGAGTCCTTCGACGGCGACGTTGACGGCCATCCAGGCGAAGTTGCCGAAGGCCCCGCTGTCAGGCGGCATGACGGCCGCAATGCGGGTGGCAAGTTCCGTGGGACGCGTCCAGGCGCCGAGCGGATCAAGTCTGACGCCCGTTTCGGGAAAGGCAGGATGGAATTCAAGAGGGGCGGGACGACCCGCGATCTCGGCCGCCTTCCAGACGGCGTTGCGAAGACGCTTGCTGCTCTTGGGGTCGATGACGATGACGGGTTCACCCCGAAGGATCGCCTGTGTGACGAGGCTCGTGAGCATCACGCCCTTCCCTGCCTGAGTCGTGCCTATGATGAGCGTGCCGCCGCCGAGACTCGAGAGAGGACGCACGATGTCGTCCTCTTCGGTCGCACCGATCCCGTGAATGATGGAACTTCCGATGTCTCCAGCCCCGAGCGGGTCCGGAAGTGAGAGCGCCTTGCGGATGCGCTTCGGGACGATCACGGGCTTGACGGGCGTGGCGGCAAGTTCATAGAGCGCCTGAGCGTGTGCGGGAGTCCACTCGAATCCTCGGCCGATCCAGAGGTTCTTGACGAGCCTGCCTTCACGGCCTGCGTTGAAGCGCATTGAGTCGAGAAGCGCAATGCGGCCCGCTTCGTAGCGCGCGACCAGACGCTCGCGGGCGGTTTTCCTGACGGGGTCGGCAGCCTTCTTCTCGTCCATGCCCTTTTCACGAAGAATGCGGATGAGGTCGCGCGCGTGAATGAAGGCGGGCGCAAAGCCTGCGAGCGGAATGCGGCGGGAAGCGGTCCTGAGGGCTTCGGCGGTGCGCACGACGCCCATGAGAGCGAGGACGGAGGCCAGGCCCGCGCCCCACCAGCCGGGGACCATGGCAGCGGTGGTGCCTGCGGCTGCAAATCCCGCAGCCGCGCTCCAGCCCTCCCATGCGGGCCGCCAGCCCGTGAGTCGCGAGGAGGATACGCCGCTCGTGACGGCTTCTGTTGTCTTCATTCTGTTGTTCTCCTTTATGGTCAGGCCTTCTCGGAGGCGCGTTCCCTCGGCTTCCAGCCGACGGCGCGCTGCAACGCCCTGAAGGCTTCGGTCCCCTTCGGGGGATCGCGGTCGATCGCCTCCATGTCGAGGACGCGCGGCCAGTGGCCTTCGGTTTCTTCAACGGTGCGCCCTTCGCCATTGACGAATCGGACGACGGGGCGCACGGAATGCCGGTTGATGACGACGCCCGTGAGTTCGATCGAACCGTCCTTTGCGCCCCTGTGGCCGGGGTCGTATCGGGCGGCCCGCGAGGCGGAGGATCCCGTCATCCGCACGCGGCGAATGGGCGAGGCCCTCATGTGTCGTACGCCTTCGGCAAAGGGCATGGCCTTGACTCTCAGGAGGATCCCCGCTTCGGCCGGATCCTCGATCCATCCGTCGGGGAGAAGGCTCTCGGGGACGAAGACGCCTTCGGGATGCACGAGCATGACGGCGTCGTCCCGGGTGTTCACGGCCTCGAGCGCCCTTGCAAGCGCCGCTGCCTTGTCGGAAGCTTCGAGCTCAGAGGGGACGGACAATGCCCAGCACTGTCTTGCCACCGTGCCGCCCGACCTGGCGCTTGACGACGGACGCTTTTCAAAGAGTGCGGGAAAGCGCATGGGAAGGGATTCGCCTGCGGCGTCCGCCGCTCGGCGGGCGTTCGCAACCAGCATGTCGCAGTCGGTGAGGCGCAGCCACGCGCCCTCGCCCGCCATGCAGTCCGAGTCCGTGAGCCAGAGCGGATTGCACGCTTCATCGGCCATCGCGAATCCGTCGGCAACGAGGATTTCGGCCGCAACGTCGGGTTCGTCGGGGACGTCTCGAAAGAGGCACTTGTCGTCGGCGGTGGCTGCAATGGCGGTGAAGCCCTCGGGCCAGCGAAGTGCGAGGCCGTCGTCGGCCCACACGACGGGCGAGTCTCCGCGGTTGAGACGCCAGTGTCCGTCGTAGAGCCTCTGGCTGAATTCGGCACGATAGACGGATGCAAAGCCGCGAAGAAGCGGACTTTTGCCCTCTCGTCTTGCGGCCTCGGCCGCGCGACGGTTGATCGCCCATTCGCGACCGCGGGCTGCGGCTTCAGCAATCAGGCGTTCGGCCTCCGTCTGGCCGGCCGCATAGGTGACGGCGGCCTTGAGGGCCGTGAGAACGGTCTCGCCGTCGGGGCGCTCGATGACGCCGAGCCACATCAGGGTTTCACGAGGGACGACGAGACGAAGGACGTCGGCGTTGAGCGTTGGGAGTCTTCCCGCAGATTCACGCGCCGTGTGGCGCTCGAGCCTCATTACGCGCCCGATCTCGTGCACGCAAAACGACAGTGCCGTTTCTTCCGAAGGATTGAAGCGGCTCGTGACGGTGAAGGTGCCCGTGGCAGGATCCTCGCTTCCCGCCTCGAGCTTCAGTGCGGCGAGCTTGCGGCTGTCGCTCATGAGACCGGCGAGTGCGGAGGCGATTCGAAGGCGAAGCGTCCAGTCGTCACGAATGCCCGGCGCGAGTTCGGGACCGATCACGCGTGCGTCGACCGCATTGATCGCGCCTCTTGCAAACATGAGGCCGGCTTCGAAGAGGCCGTCCGGCCCCGACCAGAGCCCCCTTTCGTCTCGAGGAAGTCCCTGGACCATCGCGGCCCAGCCCGCCATGGCGGGCATAAGGTGCGCTTCGAAAAGCTTGCGTGATCCCACGGCCATCCTCAGTTGCTCGACGGCGACCCTGTGACGAAGGAGCATGCGGACGGGATCCTCAGGCGCGAGGATCGTGCGCAGACGCCCGTCGGCGGGATGCGCGACAAGACAGTCATCGGGATCCGTGTCGGAGAGAGGCACGGGCCTGCGCATCGGGTCAGACGCGTACCCCGAGACGGCGCTCTGCCACTGCTCGGGGCCTGCGGAGGCGCGCGTGAGGAATCGTGTTTCTGTGGGCTGCATGGGAGATTGGTGAGAGGAAGGACGCAAGGCTGGATGCGGGGTGAAATGAATGATGGTGTTTCGCAGTGCGCCGGCCTCTTCGTGAGAGGATAATGCGGAGAATGATGGGCGGGAAACGAAAGAGGCGTGATGAGGACGCCGCACTGCGACCTCGGGCCGGGAGCCTGAAGCGAAGAGAGATGATTGAAGAATCGACGGCGACCGGACGGCGGAGGAGAAGTCCTCCGTCGATCCCGGTCGTGTCGAAAAGTCGAAGACGCGTGCCTTCGGATGCCCTTCGGGCTTCGCCTATGCGGCGATCCCGCGGAGCTTGCCCGCAAGGCCCGAAAGGACCTTTGCAACGGCCCGCGGAAGGTCGGCGATCTTTTCGGCCTTGGCGATGATGCTCCCCTTTGGGGTGCTGTGCCTGCCGATGCCGACCATTGCGACGGCGATGCCGCGGTCTTCCAGTGCCTTGACGAGGTTGTCGACCGGCCCCTTGGGGAACCAGCCGTCGGTGATGACGAAGACGATCTTCGCGGGCTCCGGTCTTTGATCGAGAACGATCGCAGAGTGAAAGAGCGCCTGAAGGATCGGCGTCGCACCGAACCCCGGAAGGAAGTCGACGTGCTTGAGCGCACGGCTCACCGGCGTGTTGAAGTCCGCCGCGCAGGTGACGCTGCGACGGTTCGGGCCGGGGAAGATCGTCAGGGATGCCTTCACGCCGGTCACCGCACGGAGCGCCTCAAGGAGGCGGATGCAGGCGACCTTGGCAAGCGTGATCGCCTCGCCTTCCATGGAACCCGAAGCGTCGAGAATGATCTCGACGACCGCTTCGCGTCCCGGACGCACGAGCTCGCGGCGGAAGACCGCCGTTTCACCCGTGAAGGCGAGCGCAAGCGCATCTCCGTCGAGCTCCTCTCCACGTTCGTCGAGCCTGTCGGGGTTCGACTGCGGGTGGATGAGCGCGCTCTGAAGGAGCCTTCTGAGCGATGCGCTGTTGGCGAGCGCCCTGTAGAAGAGACGGCGGTTCAGCGCCGCCTTCTCGGGCTGCAGCGTCGGATACTCGCGGTCATCGGCGAAGTGACGCTCGGGCGAAGCGAAGGTCGGATCGCCGTTGCTGGATTCACCGTTGCCGATGAGCTTGCGGAAGCTTTCCTCCTCGGGCTCGCGATCGGGCCACTGCCGTTTGTCGGAAATGACCGAGAGGCATCGGGCGCTTCGGTTGATCGCCTCAAGCTCGGGGTGCATCAGACGCGGATCACCCTCGGGGGTCACCGCGCCGTCGTCGTCGAAGAGAAGCGACTGGCCTTCGCCCTGACGGAACTCGAAGTTGTCCGTAGAGCCTTCGCCTGCCGCTTCCTCGACAGCCTTGAGCGCCTTGTTCTTCTCGGCGCGGATGCACCGCATGACCTTGTGCGCGAGTTCCACCGCCGCCTCCGTGGAGTCGAGCGGAAAGGCTGCGCGCACGATCTTCAGGACGCGGGCCATGGGCCTTGGTCCGAAGAGCCGGTCGCACTCCCCGCGAAGGTTCGCGGAGATCTCCTCGAACATGTCGATCCCGAGCACCTCGAATTCGAGGGTCGTGAGCAGCATCATTGCGAAGAGGTGTGCGGGCTCAAGGTCGTTCGGATTGCTCCAGCCGGCCGTCCCCGTCGCCTCGTGCGCCTTGAAGAGCACGAGGCGCCAGAGCAGGTAGCCTTCGTAGTCCGCAGCACCGAGCTGGTCCACGCGGATGTCCTCGAAGACGTTCGCGAGGTCGCGAACGCCGGGATCACCGATCCCCCTCATCGCCGCGAAGTTGGTGTACATCACGTGATGACGTTCGTGGCATCCGTGTCCGTAGACGTAGATGGACGCGAGCTTGTGACCGAGGTCGATGGGACCGAGCCAGATCACGCGCCCGTTCGTCATCGGGGTCTGCGTAAACTCGACGCGGATGTTGTCGCGGCGGCAGAGTCCCTGGAAGACCAGGGGCGCTGCAGCCTCGATGACAAGGCCCGAGGCCTCCGTGCGGAGGATCTCGAGCGCTGCATCCACGGCGGTGGTGGCGAGCCTCTGCTTTTTCGCTTCGGCGGTTTCGACGTTTTCCACGATTACGGTGCGCATCGTTCGCCTCCTTCGGAAAGGATGTTGAACGGATGGTGCACTGCAACCGCAGCGGGGGCCTGATTCCCGCGCATGTCAAGACTGCGTTTCATGACGGTCGTCTCTCAAATGAATGAGGGGACGTCCGCCCCCGAGAGGGATGAAGCATCCCCTCGGGGTTGATGAAAAAGTCCTTTCGACGATTGTCAGACGGACGCTGCCTTGAGCGCGGAGCCCGCGGCGTTCCTGAGGACCATTCTGGCGCGCGACACCCTCATCTCATGAATGAGGTTGCCGATCGCCGTGACCGCCAGCGTCTCCGCCGCTTCGCGAGCGGTGGAGTCGAGGGCTTCGGTCAGACTGGTCCTGATGATCCTGCGAAGAGGATCATCGTCGGATGCTGCGGGCATCCTTGCGGCGTCGAGCATCATGTTCCGCATTCTCGAGAGGACGCGGAAGCTGAGCGGGACGGCTCGGGACTCGAAGCCGATGGCCTGAGCCTGAGCCGCGGCCCTGCTGTCGGCTCCAAGACGCGCGAGCGCCTTGAAGAGCCTGTCGAGGACCTCGGGCTCGAACTCGGCAAGCCAGTCCTGATCGGCCGTCGCTGCAAGCAGGGAGGCTTCCTCGGCTTCGCCGAGACCTTCCATGCGCATGTGCCAGAAGCGGTCGATGACCGACCTGTCCTGGATCTGACGACCGAAGAACCCTTCGTCAATCTCGCTCGAATGGCCGCGCGTGTTGTCGGTGACGATCACGCGGGTCATGGGATGCGGAACGATGAGTTCGCCGGTTGCGCCGTTGTCGAGCGGAAGCCCCTCAAGAATGTCGTTGCAGCTCACCCACATGTCTGCGGGTGCTGCGCTGAATTCATTGATGAGAAGCGTCCAGCCGTGCTTCCAGGCGAGAAGCGCAGGACCGTCGATCCAGCGAGTCTCACCGCCCTGAAGGGCCCAGTGACCGAGAAGCTCTCGGCGGTCCATGCGGGCGCGTGCAGTGACGCTCACCACGGGAATGCCGAGACGGGCGCAGAACTGCATGGCCGTACTGGTCTTGCCGGAGCCCGACGGACCCGACACGTAGATCGGTTCACGACGAGCGAGGGTCCACCACGCGGCGAGCGTGCGGTAGTGCGCCTCGTTGAAGAAGTGGCACGGGTTCAGGACGGGGATGCGGGTGCGGGCGAAAGCAGGAAGCGTTTCGACTTGGTAGCCCAGGCAGTCGCGTTCGCCGGCGAGATGTTCGCCGAAGACGGAGGCCGGGACCGTGCGGGTTGCGGGAGTGAGATGGGAGAGATTGATGTCGGGAGTCATTTTGTTTCCTTTGAAAAAGAAAACGAGGACGCCCGACCTCATGTACCCCGCATGTGCAGGGCCCCGAGGGCAAACGCCCTCGTGGGGTTGAAGATGTGACGCGCGCCTTCTTCAGATGAAGAGGCGGCGGAGATTGTGCTTGCTTGACCGGAGTCTGCAGCATGCACGATGCAGCTGTTTAGCCCCTTCATGATGCACCGCCCCACCCCGTCTTGTCAAAGGGAACCTGAATATTCGCCATTTCCCGTCAGAAGAAATTTCCCTCGGGGCGCAGGGCGCATAAGCCCCGTCCCTAGAGGCGCTTTGAGCTTGAGCGCTACCATGGGCAGCCCTCCTGAAGCGCCAGCGTGTGGCGCGTTTGCAACGAAAAAGGCTCTCGCAAATACCATGTTTGCGGTATTCGGAACGCGTCCCGATCCCCCCTGTCACGCGTCCACATCATTGCCGTTTTCAATGAGAACGATTGTCGGCAATCCTTCTCCCGCAATGAGAGTGAGTCGCATTGTCGTTTGCGGACGACAGTTCGATTCGATCGGAAAGTCATTGGAAGCCCTTCTCCGCGGTTCGTGATGACGCTTGCGCAATGAGAATGACTCGCATTAGAGTTTAAGCCGACATTCCAATGCTGCTCCCTCCTTCGGGAGCGCGACAAACCATCAGGAGCATTTTCATGTTCAAGAAGTCCATGGCCGCCCTTGCGGTTCTCAGCCTTTCCGCGGGCCTTGCCTCCGCCTCTGAAGTCACGCTTTACGGCATCGTCGACAACGGCCTCCTCTACAAGCATTCCAAGGTCGAAACCAACGGCGTTTCGACGAAGACCGACTCCTTCGCTCTTGAGAGCGGCATCTCCTCCCCGTCCCGCTTCGGCATCAAGGGTTCCGAAAATCTTGGCAACGGCATGACCGTGAGCTTCAAGCTTGAAAACGGCTTCAACGCCGACGACGGCAGCTTCGGCGACGACCGCCTCTTCAACCGCGAGTCCTCCCTGACGCTCTCCGGCGACTTCGGCAAGCTCTCCTTCGGCCGCATGGGTGCGATCGGTTCCGCCGCCGGCGACTTTGACGCCGCCTTCGCCATCGGCGACGCCTTCGACGGCGGTGACGGCGACGTCTTCGGCTTCGCCACGTCCGACCGCTACGACAACATGGTCACCTACCAGACGCCGAGCTTCTCCGGCTTCCAGGCCACGGTCCAGTACTCGCTCAACGAAAGCAGCGTCGACAACACGAAACGCGAAAACTCCTCTCAGGTCGACCGCTACCTCGGCCTCGCACTGACCGCTGAACTCGGTGCTTTCCAGAGCGTGCTCGCCTATGAAACCCAGAACTACGCCTCCTTCGGTGACAAGGCTCAGGCCAACACCGAAGACGGTCAGGTCGTCTACCTCGGCGGCAACTACGACTTCGAAGTCGCCAAGGTCTTCGTGATGGGCCAGTACTTCAAGGGCCTCGCTGAAAATCCGTTCGCCGCCGCACGTAATGATGTTAACGGTGAAGGCGTCAAGGGCTATGGCGCTCACGTCGGCACGATCGTCCCCGTCGCGGGCGGCGACTTCACGGGCGGCCTCTACTACGTCGACTCCACGGCCAAGTACGCCGACGAAGACGCCGACGGCAAGTACTACGGCATCGCCCTCAAGTACGAATACCCGCTCTCCAAGCGCACCTCCGTCTATGGCGGAACGGGCTGGTACAAGGCCAAGCTCGACTACTCCAACGGCGAGGACAAGGAAGAGGGCTACCAGGCCTATCTCGGCCTCACGCACTGCTTCTGATGAGGCTCACGCATTGATCCTTCGGTCCGCATGGGAAAGATTGGTTCCGCGGACCGGGATTATGGGTTGAAAAACAGGACGGGCGGCTCCCGGTGAAGAGTCGCCCGTTCCCTTTGCGCCGATCCACACCCATCGAGCCTCATCCCCTATGCGGATGTACGGCTGGGTGTCATTTACAAACACCTGCAGGAGAGCCCTTTACAAGACACCCTCCCCCGCCCTTGAACGTCAGTCTCCTGGGCCAGTTGTTGCAAATTAGCAACACTCCGCACGCAAAACACATATTTTTACAACCGTGCCTGACGTCCCGATCGCCCCTTTCTGAAGGCCACTCTTACCGCCCTTCGGGAATACCCTTTCTTCGCGAAAAGAAGGCCGCAAACCCTCGCGCATCAAGGGGAGCGCTTATTTCGTCCGGATCCGCATAAGTCTTCCCGAAGTGCCCTGCGTCGCTCGCAGACGCGCGTTTTCAATTGCCCGGACCTCGT
>ENA-UEQB01001981-UEQB01001981.1-human-gut-metagenome-genome-assembly--contig:-NODE-1981-length-15930-cov-5.537059_pt1 | contig 15930 bp, 4 predicted proteins | sample MGYA00242901_ERZ507918 | MGnify/ENA primary metagenome ERZ507918 (study PRJEB26167, sample SAMN06115405) | human gut metagenome | host: Homo sapiens | place: China:Sichuan | collected 2016-04-06... | reverse complement strand
ATGGGGCGGCAATGTTTACGTGGAGAAGGGTTCCTCCCTTACCACTTCTTTCGGTACCCAGCTCAAAAATATGGAGCCAGAGGGGCATGCCAATATCTATGTGGACGGCACTCTGAACATGACGACTCCGGGAGGGAATCTCAATTTTGACAATGGTACCGGTGCCGATAATCATTACTGGCACATTGGGCTTGACGGAATGATCAACCTGTCAAACACCACCACAATTACCAAGAACGCCAAAACATGGAATGTGGAGGTAGTGGTTGCCAGCGCCATGGAAGAGCTTGCGGTCACCAATCGCGAGATGGTTGACGACGCCCTGATCACACGCTATTTCATGTCTACAGGGGCTGATTTGGGGGCATCCCTGGATTCCCTGCGTATTTGGAAGCAAACCGGGGATAATGCTTATGAGGCATTGACGAGGGTTGATTCCGCCGGCCAGCTGGGGGCGGGTAATTTCCTGCTTGTTTCCAACGGTTCCGGCATGTCCGTGCAGTACAAGGGGGAAGGGTATGATGCAGAAACTCTGGTGTGGAATTCCAACGGGACATGGAGCAATACGGGAACGGGCTGGTACAAGCAGGGTGACGGAACCAAGACGGATACTTCCTTCCTGAATGGGGATGCCGTCATTTTCACGGCGGAGGAAGGCTCCAAAACAGTCAATTTCTCCGGAGGGATCAATGTCTCCTCCATGACATTTGAGACGGATTATACGCTCCTCCCCGGGGAAGGCGCTCCTCTTTTTGCCCACGAAACGGTTTTAAGCAACGGTTCGTCCCTGACGTTGGGTGACGGGGATCACCGTTTTTCCGGTTTTGAAAGCCTGGTGACGGGAGGGGAAAATTCTTCCCTCACGGTTTACATGAAAACGGATGCTTCTTCTGCAGGAAGCGTCAATTTGCTGGAGGGCTCGGCCCTTCAGAATCTTTACGTATATGGAGCCTTGAGACTGGGTGCTTCTTCCCAGTCGGGATCATGGATGCTTGGCGGAGCCAGCCTGCATATGATGGCGGGTTCTACCATGGTGTTCGGTTCCGATGCGGGGACATCCATCGGAGCGGGGCAAACGGTAATCGCGGAGGGCAGCTTGAATGTCTATGCGCAGAATGTTTCCGACAGCAACACGTATCTCTGGAACCTGGTGGGCGGCGAGAGTGTCTCGACTGGAGATACGTTGACCTTTAACGGAACCAGCAACCCGACCATAGCAGGGAATATCACATACGCCGGGAATATCGTATCTGGCGCCCAGACCGGTTCCACGGTGACGTTTAAGGGAAACATCCAGGCGGAATCGTTCAAGGTAGCCCATTATTACGGCAGGGTTCATATGGCCGATAATGAATTGGAAGTTAATAAACTGTGGGTCGGGGCCGGTGGTGGATATGAAAATTCTTATTATGGGGCTCTTGATCTTGATTCCGGCAATGTGACTACGGCAGGCCAGGTCCGGCTTGCCGAGCTGGGTCATGGGGTGCTTAATGTGAACCAGGGTTCCTCCCTGACTGTCACCGGCAACAATGATACCCATAGCACAAGCGCCAGTTTCCTGCTGGCTCACTGGGCTTATTCAGGGGAACTTAATTTGAGGGGCGGTTCTTTGACCGCATTGCAGACTTCGATGCATCTGTCCTGGTCTGGCACGGGCATTTTCAATGCCGTTTCCGGAACGGCCGATTTGCTGGGAATGGACTTTTGGGCTCAAACAAACGGTTCATTCCGGGGCAGCTTCCTGTTGGGCAGCGCAACATCCGGGGATGCCAGGGTGAACATAGGTTCTTATGGCATGGCCAATGTGGCGGGAGAGGCCGTTATCAAACTGGGAGAAGGCACGCTGGGGGCTTTGTCCAACTGGGGTATAAGCTATAACCCGGATTTCACGGCTTCTTATGTAGAACTTCTGGGCACGGTGAATGGGACTATCCTTGACACGCTGGATGCCAATGACCATGCCACGGGACGTACTGTTACCTTTTCCAACGGGCTGACGGGAAACGGCAAGCTCGTGAAGGTTGGCGACGGGGTTCTGGTTCTTAACGGAACGGCCCAGGCTCCGGTTCCTGCCGAAGGAGAAACGGCGGCCGTCCCCGGCTTTACCGGAACAGTGGAATTGAGGGAAGGCGGTTTGACGGTGAAGGATTCCAGCGTTATCGGGCAGGGGGCCTTGCTGATCGGAGGCGGTCTTACCGTGAACGTTACGTCCGCGGACGGGTATGTGCTGAATGCCGGTTCCACGCTGGGCTCCACGGGAATTTCCGGAGGAACGGCTACTTTATCCGCCGGGTTGACGTTAAACGGCGGCATCCTGAGCTTCAGTTCTCTTGATTCGGAGACGGCGGCTCTGACCGTCAATTCCATCAGCGGCAGTGAGGCTACGGAAGTACGGCTGGGGCTGTCTTCCCTGGAAACGGGGATTAGTTATGCCTTGCTTTCTGGAGCAGGGTTGACGGAAAGTTCTTTCTTTACTTTGGGCGGAGCTGCTGCGGAGTTGTACAATGGAACGTTTTCCGTCAGCAACGGCACTCTTTACGTCAATTTGAGTGACAAGGAAGGTTTGTTGAGGTGGAAGAGCGGCACCTGGAATACGGAAAGCTCGAATACTTCCTGGAGCCTTGACGGAACACCGTCAGCTTATGCCGATGGGGAGACCGTATATTTCTCCAATGGCGATGGCGTGGATAAAAATGTGACGATTGCGGGGAATGTCGCTCCAGGCAGAATCAATGTTTCCGGTACGGATTTCATTTTTACGGGTGACGGTTCCATTACCGGGGATACGACGCTGAACCTGCTGGACGGAGCTTCCCTGACCATGAACAACGCCAACTCCTATGCCGGGGATACCGTTCTTGGCGATGGCAGCAAACTCGTTGTCGGCAATGCCGGAGCGCTGGGCACCAGCACGGTCCTGTTGCAGGGAGATTCCGTTCTGGAACTGACCACGGGGACGTGGAACGGGTTGGGAACACGTTTGAACGTCAATTCCTCAGGCACGCTGAAATTGAGCGGGAACGCCTCCGGAACGACAACGGCCGCCCTGACTGGAGTCAGGTATGAGCTGGGAGCCAATACCACGCTGACCCTTTCCGCCGGAACCTATGGAAATACGATTACCGGGGCCGGTACGCTGATATCCGCGGTAGGAACGAATGTCCTTAATGGAAATGTTGATATTACAGGAGAGTACAGGGTGCTGGCAACCAACGGCACGGCATGTACCTGGACGCTGGGGGCCGGCGCTTCCGTGACGGCGGGAAGCTTCATCGGCCGCTACGAGTACAACGGAACAACCACGCTCAACATCAGCCGGGACGCCGTGATGAACATTACCGGCACGCTGCGGATTGCCCGTGACGGAAAAGGCGTCATGAATATTGGTTCGGGCGGCATGGTGCTGGCCCAGACGCTGGATTTGGGGCAGAACTGGGATGGAGTAAGCGCCAAGGGCGCCACCATTAATCTGAATGGCGGTTCCCTGCTTCTCGGTTCAGGCGGCATGACGGCATCCGGAAATACCAATACGATTGCCCTGAACATGAACTCCGGGACGCTGGGGACGACGGCGGCGGAAGGCTGGTCTTCCGCCTACAATATGTCCCTTACTGGAAATGTGACGGTTGATACCCGCCAGTATGATGCGGAAACCAAGTCCTACCATGACCAGGCTTCCACCGGCATCACCCTCGGAGGCGTCCTTTCCGGAGCGGGCGGCCTGACGAAAACCGGCTTAGGCACCTTGACCCTTTCCGGGCAGAATACCTATACGGGCCTGACTAATGTCCAGGCCGGAACGCTGGCGTTTACGAATACGAATGCCATGGCCCTGGGCAGCATTTCCATGGGTGCGGGCGCCAGAATGACGACGGCTTCTGCTCTGACGCTGAATAGCGGCGCTACCCTCACTTTTGACATGACGGGCGTGGTGGCGAATGAGCCTGTCATCAATATCACGGCCGGGTCCCTGGCTCTTACGGATTCGTCCTGTGCGCTGACTATCAATAATTATGGTGAATTGGAGGCATCTAACTATGTCCTGGCCCAGTGGGCTGCGGATGGAAGCCTGACGACGGATTCCTTCACATGGACGCCCGACATCACCAGGGAAGGGTTCGAATATTCCGTGGTGGTGGAAAATAACCAGCTTGTGCTGAAGGTTGCTGACGTCAGCGGGGACAATGGTTTTGTCTGGAACGGAGGAACGGACCGGAAGTGGATCAACACCAGTGTTGACGGCTGGACGACGAGGCTGACGGGGGCGGATACGCTGGATAATCAGGAAATTTACTTCTCCTCCGCGGAAGCGGGTGAAGTCAAGGTTTCCGGCATTGTAACTCCCAAGAGCGTTGTTTTCAACAGCGGCGCTTACACGTTGGTCAGCGATCCCGACAACGGGGGGTCTATTGCGGATTCCACAGCTCCCACCACGCTTACCGTGAACGGTACGGCTGAAGTTGCCTTAAACCTGGCCAATACCTATACCGGAGGGACGATACTCAATGGCGGTACCCTTACCATTGGTGCTGACGGAGCGCTGGGAACGGAAGGGGATATTATATTCAACGGGGGGACGCTGGCCTATGCGGATTCCGCTGCCGGTGAGGATGCGACAGGGTATGACATTTCCAGCCGTGTCAACGTCGGAGACGGAGGTTTCCTGAACGTTTCCGTGCTTGGCGCCGGGGATACCGTTTCCTGGGCCGGCTTGTCAGCCGATGTCATGGGGGCCGGCACTACCCTGACCAAAACGGGAGCGGGCACGCTGGCCCTTGGATACGCAGGGAATACCCTGGCCCACCTTACTGTGGAAGAGGGCACGCTCGCTTTCACGGGCGGTGCGACTATCGGCGTAAATCCGAACAATGCTACTATTGTCCGCGTCAGTGAAGGCGCTTCCCTTGCTCTTTCCGGCGGAACCGTCAACCTGCATGCCCAGCTCAATGGGGCGGGCACCGTCACTATCGGGACTGCGGATACTGCGGGACTGGTCAATATCTCCAATACGGGCAATACCAACTTCACTGGCCGCCTGGAACTGGTCGGCAACGGGGTGAATATGAGTACCAATGCCAACTGGGTAGCCTTTGGGGCAGGAAATACGCTGGGAGGCGGCACCGTTTTCATCGACGGCAAGGGCTTCCATTTTTCCGCGGGTACGACGGCGGCCAATTTTGAAATCGGCGCAACCCACGGTGCGATGCAGAACGGCTCCTCCGGCGCCACATACACTTTCTCCGGAAACCTTTCCGGTTCGGGTACGTGGGCCATGGCTGCGAACGTTCGGATGAACAATGTCCTCACGGGATCCCTCAAGGACTTCTCGGGGACCCTGTCCACCAATGAGACTTCCGCCAACAACAATCGCCAGGCCTGGAACTTCGGTTCCGGCGGGGTTTGCGCCACGGGTGAAGGGAATTCCGTTTTTGGAGACGGCGCTATTCTGGGAGGTAACACGGGTTCCACGGATACCGGGCTGGCCGCACAATACAACGTCAATTACAACAATACGGAACTGGTGTTGAACGCTCTGGTGCAGGGCAACTCCAGCCTGACGCACGCAGGCACGGGCACTCTGATTCTGGATCAGGCCAATACCGCTACGGGCGCGCTCGGCATTACGAATGCCGGAGCCGTAGTCCAGCTTGGCACGGAGGACAAAACCGGCCAGTGGGCCGGCACCATGCTGAATGGAGCGGGAACGCTGAAAATCGTCAATGGCGCGCTGACCTCCGCCATGACGCGGGCGGAAGGCGCCACGGCAGCCATTGTCGTGGACTCAGCCTCTTCTGTCAATTTGGGGGAAACTGACGGCAGCATGCTCAAGGGTATTACGCTGGCTGCCGGAGGCAGGCTTGCCAACGTTTCCGGAGATATTACGGTGGGGGCGGGAGCCACGGAAACATTGAATCTTACCTTGGGGGCGGATAACATCAACCAGGATGCGGCCGGGGCGGCCATCATTGACCAGGGAGACGGCAGGCTTGTCATCAACAATCCCGCCACAGTCAATCTGGACATTGACGCCATTGTGAACACACTCGTCGCCCATAAGGAAGCCGGTGCGGAAAGCTGGCTCACCCTGACGACCGGAACGCTGGAATGCGAAAACCTTGGCGATATCCAGTTCAGCAAGATTCTTTCCAATTACGGCATCCGCGTGACGGGCACCGATGGCGGAAGCCTGGTGCTCAGCGGGCAGGTCAGCGGGCTTTATATGGTGGATGATTCCTCTACTTCCGATCCTGATACCGTCACCAACTACGGCACGCTGGGGATGTACTCCGGTGTGGTGATTTCCCAGGACAAGACGTTTACCGTTCAGTTGGCCGGCGCACCCGGCGATTCCGACGGGGACGGCGCGGTCATCAACAACCTGCTGGGCGCTACGGGAAGCACGCTGAAAGTGGAAAACACCAGTGCGGACGGAGGCAACGCTGTTGTCATCCTCAACAACGAACGTCTGGAAACGGGATTGCCTGCTCCTGATGATTACGCCGGTGCGGATTCCATCATGGGCGGAAGCATCGTCGGGGAAAACGGAGTCACCTTCGTCAAGCAAAACACGGGCAAGCTGACAGTCAACGGTTCTTTTGTGACGGACACCCTGCGTGTGGAAGGCGGTTCTCTCTCTCTTAACGGTGAAGGGAACAGCTTTAATCATGTGGAACTTGCCGGCGCAGAGGAAGGGGGTGTTCTGGACATCAACCGGAATACCGTCATGGGTGATTTGACGGACAGCGGCGAAGGCGCAGCCCTGAACATCGGCAGCGGAGCCTCCCTTTCCGTCAACGGCGCCAGTAGTCTTTCCTCCAGCACCATCCAGGGCAGCGGAACGCTGACCCTCCGTGATACGCTGGAAATTTCCGGAACAGCCTCCCTTCAGGGCGGTGTTCTTCTTGATCTGGCAAAAGATGACGATTCCACGGGAACGCTCGACCTCGGTTCGACATCCGGCAGCACCGTTTCCGGAATCGGCGGAGAAGGAACACTGAAGAGCGCAGGAGGCGTTTTGACCGTCAATACCGGTAATTCGGGCGGCGGTTCCGTTTTCAGCGGTACGCTGGAGGGACGCGGGCAGCTTAATATTTCCGGTAATGCCGGGCAGACGTTTGAAAACGTCATGACCGCTGCCGGCAGCAGCTGGGCAGTTAACAGCACGGGCCTTTTCAATATCCGGATGGGAGGGACGGTGGACAACCCGAGAGCCAATACGGCTCTGACCCTCAGCAGCTTGACGCTGGGAGACGGTTCCAGTACGAACCTTACCTTCAACACGGACTACGCTGGCCCCATTATCAGCGTGACCGGAAATATCAGCATCAGCCAGGGCGCGGAAATAACTCTCAGTTCTACTGGCGGGAATGAACTGACTCTGGACGCAGACGGCAGTTATACGCTCATGCACGCGGATGGCACCATTGATCTGGGAGGAAGCGACAGGCTGGCTATCCTGCTGGATCCCTCCTCCTCCGCTTTCAAGAAATTTGAAAATGATGCGTACCTGGTGATGGAAAACGGCAACCTTGTTTTGATGGCCACGGCTTCCAAGGACAATAAATATGCCCGCCTTGCGGATACGTTTAATTCCAGGGCCGGAGCAGAACTTCTCTGGAACCTGCCCGGCGATCTTGCTGCGGATTCCATCCTCAAGAAGGTGGATGACGCCGTAGGAGCCCTGACGTCTTCCAACCCCTCGGAAGCGAAACGCACCATGGCAGCAGTGGCAGGGAGCACGGTCAACGCGCTTGGGACGGCACAGAGGGACGCCCTGCGCGACCAGATGGGCTGGATCAGGAACCGGACCACCCTCATGGGCGTCAACCCGGCCTACGTCAACGACGACCTCCCCCGCTTCCACATGTGGATGGAAGGCACGGGCTCCTACGCCAAACTGGACACCCGCGGGGATGAAAGCGGCTACCAGCTCACCACCTGGGGAGGCACTGTGGGCGTGGACGCGGACCTCAGCGACCGCCTCACGGTGGGAGCGGCCTTCACGGCCAACTACGGCGACCTGACGGCCGGCGCGGCGGACAGCGCCGACGGGCACCTGGACAGCTACTACGCCAGCCTCTTCGGCCGCTACCAGGACAGGCGCTGGGCGCACACGCTCATCCTGACGGGAGGGTGGAACGACGCGAAACTCAACCGTACGGTCAACTACGGGGAAGGAAGCTACGGGACGCAGGGAAGCACCAGCGGGTGGGGCTTTGGAGCGATGTATGAACTCACCTACGACGTATACCTCAACGAAAACCGCAGCAGCGTGCTGCAGCCGCTGTTCAACGCCTCGGTGGTGACGACGCGGATGGACGGCTATGAGGAAACGGGTGCGGGCAACGCGGGCCTGAACGTCGGCAGGCAGGACTGGACGACGGGGACGCTGGCGCTGGGCGGCCGGTGGATGGGGCTGGTGGGCAGCAACATCTTCGGACGAGAAGCGCTGGCGGAAATCCGCGTCAACGCGGCGCAGGACCTGGGAGACCGGAGGGGGGAAACGAACGTCTCTCTGCTGGGCAACCCCGGCTTTGCGCAAAGCGTGAGGGGGGCGAAAGAGGGAACGACGGCGCTGCAGCTGGGAGCCGGACTGAGCGTGCCTGTAGGAACGAAGGGAACCATCTACGTGAACGGGAACGCGGACATCCGTGACGGGTCCAGCGCGCTGAACGGAAGCATCGGCTACCGCTACGACTTCTAACAGGAAAGAAAACACAAGGAGGGGGGCCCACCCCCGAAAGGCCTTCCTCCTGACCCTCCAGAGCCGTTCCGGATTTATTCCGGAACGGCTCTGTTGCCTGAGGAAAGCCCCTTGGGGGCGGCCCGGATGGGCCAAAAACAAAACAGCGGCAAGAAAAAAGAATGCGCCGTTCCCACGGAAGCCATGGCCCTTTTTCCCCTCGTCCCCTCCCGTGAAACGCCTCATCCTCTCCTCAAATCTGTAAAAACGCGCCAAATGTTTCCGGAAACCCTCTCCGCTGTCCGGAGCCGGAAAAGAACGGAACGCGAGCAATAGGGCCTTTTTTATGCGATTTCAGCGGAATTTTGCAAGGCTAGGCCCTACGCGCGCGCACGCGTTTTATAATATTAGTCTTGCAAAAAATTAAGATAAGCGTAGTATATTTCGGTTATGTCCGAAGATACCAACGAGGTTGTTGAAACCACCGTTTCCACGACGGCGCAGCATGAATACGGCGCCGCGCAGATTGACAAACTGGAAGGCCTGGAGGCCGTGCGGAAGCGGCCCGGCATGTACATCGGGGACCCTGACGAACGAGGCTTGCACCATTGCGTATTTGAAGTGCTCGACAACTCTATTGACGAGCATCTGGCCGGCTATTGCAGCAAGATTGACATTGTCATTCATGTGGACGGTTCCATTTCCATCGTAGATAACGGGCGCGGCATTCCGGTGGATATCCACCCGAAGTTCGGCATTCCCGCCGTGGAGCTGGTTCTGACCAACCTGCACGCGGGCGGCAAATTCGGTCAGGGTGCGTACAAGTACTCCGGTGGCCTGCACGGTGTGGGCGCCAAATGCGTGAATGCCCTGTCCGACTGGTTCAAGGCGGAAGTGCGCCGGGACGGCAAGCGCTATCAGATCAAATTTGAGCGAGGCAAGACGGTGGAACCCCTCCGCACTGTAGGTTCCTGTGCCTGTGAAGTCACGGGAACCACGATCACGTTTTTCCCGGATGCCACCATTTTCACGGATACCACGGAGTTCAAGTTTGACCGCCTGACGACGCGCCTGCGGGAACTGGCTTTCCTGAATCCCGGCCTGGTCATTGAACTGATTGACGAGCGTGAAGCTCCGGCGCGCCGGGAAACGTTCTTCTATAAGGACGGCATTGTGGAGTTCGTACGTCAGCTGGGCACGAACAAGGAAGTGATCAACGAGGACCCCATTTCCATTTCCGGCGTCCGGAAGGTGGAAGTGGAGTACGACGGCAAGAAGATGGAGGACGATGTTCTGGTGGACGTTGTGTTCCAGTACAACAACACGTATGAAACGAACATCCTTTGCTTTGCCAACTCCATTTACAACGGGGACGGGGGAACGCACCTTTCCGGGTTCCGCGGCGCCCTGACGCGCGTCATCAACGGTTACGCAAAGGCCAACGGCCTGTTGAAGGAAAAAGATCCCTCCCTGAGCGGCGAAGATGTTCGTGAAGGCCTGGTGGCGGTTATTTCCGTCAAGATGCCCAACCCGCGTTTCTCATCCCAGACGAAGGACAAGCTGGTGAATACGGAGATTGAAGGCGTGGTGGGCAATGTCGTGTACGAGGAAATCAAGACGTACTTTGAAGAAAACCCGGCGATGGCCAAGAAGATCATCGAGAAGAGCATCACGGCCGCTCGTGCCCGGGAAGCCGCCCGCAAGGCGCGTGAAACAGTCCGCAAGAGCGCCCTCTCCATCGGCGGCCTCCCCGGCAAACTGGCGGATTGTTCCGACCGGGATCCCGCGAAGTGCGAGCTGTTCATTGTGGAAGGTGACTCCGCAGGCGGTTCCGCCAAGATGGGGCGCGACCGCCGCACGCAGGCTATCCTGCCCCTGCGCGGGAAAGTGCTGAACGTGGAAAAGGCCCGCCTGGACAAAGCCCTGGGGAGCAAGGAAATCCAGAACATGATTACGGCCATCGGCGCCGGAATCGGGGAAGGGGACGATGAAGCCTCCTTCAAGCTGGACCGCGTGCGCTACCACAAAATCATCATCATGACTGATGCCGACGTGGACGGCGCCCACATCCGCACCCTCCTTCTCACTTTCTTCTGCCGCCACATGCCGCAGCTGGTGCGCGCCGGGTATCTGTACATCGCCCAGGCGCCCCTGTACCGCATCATCCGCAGGAAAAAGGAAGAGTACGTGCAGGATGACGTGGCCCTGAACCGCAAACTGATTGAACTGGCCGTTAATGACGTGACCCTGCGTTTCGCGGACGGCTCCCGTTCCTTCTCTCCCGAAGAACTCTCCGCCATTCTGGAAACGCTGGTCAACCTCCAGCGCTATACGGAATCCATGCAGGCGCAGGGCGGTTCCCTGGAAGACCTGCTCAGCCATCGGGAGGCCAACGGGGAATTCCCGGAATTCCTGGTGAAGGTGCGCTGCGGCAATGAAGAGGAAATCCTCTTCTTCCATGACATCGAGGCCCTGACCGCCTTTTCTGAGGAAAACAGGGACCTTTTCATCTTCGGCACGCCCTCGGAAGAGGAGCTGCTGGAAAATCCGCTTCCGGAACGGGAGGGGCCCAGCCGCCGCTCCATCACTCATGAACTGCATGAAGCCAAAGCCATCACGCGGGCCCTGGCCCGGCTGGCGGAACTGGGCATTCCGGGGAATATGATTGTCTCCATGGATACGCCCCTGTTTGAACTGGTGGAGGGTGAAGGGGATAAGGAAAAAGTAACTCCCCTGTTCTCCGTCATGGACATTCTGGAATCCGTCATCTCCATCGGCAAGCGCGGGGTGGAAATCACGCGATTCAAAGGGTTGGGTGAAATGGATGCCAAGGACTTGTTCAAGACGACGATGGACCCGGAACGGCGCGAGCTGCTCCGCGTCATCCTGAACGATGACAACGCCGTCAGGGCCGATGAAATGTTCACCATCCTGATGGGGGATGTGGTGGAACCCCGCAAGAATTACATCGTGGACCATGCCCTCAATGTCCGCAACCTTGACATTTAACCCCCGCACTCTCTTTCAGCACCATGGAAAATAATAGAATCAAACCGGTGGATGTAGCCAGTGAGCTCTCCACTTCTTTCCTGGACTACTCCATGTCCGTCATCATCTCCCGCGCCCTGCCGGACGTGAGAGACGGCCTCAAACCTTCCCAGCGGCGCATCCTGTACGCCATGAAGGAACTCAATCTGTCCCCTGGGGGCAAGACCCGCAAATGCTCCAAAATCGTGGGCGACACGATGGGTAACTACCACCCTCACGGGGATGCCGCCATTTACGGCACCCTGGTGAACATGGCGCAGGACTGGTCCATGCGGGATATTCTCGTGATCGGCCAGGGCAACTTCGGCACGCCGGACGGAGACCCCCCCGCCGCTGCCCGATACACGGAAGCCAAGCTCTCCGGCATGGGCGTGGCCCTGATGGCGGATTTGGACAAGGACACCGTGGATTTTGTTCCCACATACGACAATGAACACACGGAACCCACCGTGTTCCCCTCCGCTTTCCCAAACCTTCTGGTGAACGGCGGCACGGGGATTGCCGTGGGGATGGCCACCAACATGCCTCCGCACAACCTGGGGGAAGTGGTGGACGGTATCTGCGCCGTGATTGACAATCCCCACATGACTGTGGAAGAGCTGCGCCAGTACATCAAGGGGCCAGATTTTCCCACCGGGGGCGACGTGCTGGGCTTTTCAGGCATTGACAACTACTTCCGCACCGGGCGCGGCTCCGTGCGCATCCGCGGCAAGATAGACATGGAAGTAACGGATTCCGGCAAGGATCTTCTCATCATCCGGGAAGTGCCGTATGGCGTGAACCGCGCCGCCCTTCAGGAACGCATTGCGGAACTGTACAAGGATAAAATCCTGACGGATATTTCCGGCATCCGTGACCTTTCCGATGAGAAAACCTGCATTGAAATCGAGCTGAAGCGGGATGCCCGCCCGCAGGTGGTCATGAACCAGCTTTACAAGCTCACCTCCATGGAAACTTCCTTTGCGGTGAATATGCTGGCGATTCATGACAACCGCCCCAAGACGCTCGCCATGATGGACGCCATCAACTTCTACATCGAGCACCGCCGCGAGGTGGTCGTGCGCCGCACGCGCTATCTGCTGGGGGATGCGGAGAAGGATGCCGAGCGCCTGGAAGCCTTCCTGCTGGCTCTGCACCACATGGATGACTTCATTTCCATTATCCGGGATTCCAAAAACCGGGATGAAGCCCGTGAACGCCTGCAGAATTACACCTTCTCCACGCAGACGGCGGAAAGCCTGGGCATCCTGATCCGTTCCCAGGCCTCCATCCAGGGGGACCGCTACGTCTTCACGGAACGCCAGGTGAACTCCATCCTGGACCTGCGCCTGTACCAGTTGACCGCCTTGGAAAACGACAAGATTTCCGGGGAATACGCGGAACTGCTGGTCCGCATCAAGGACTACCTGGATATTCTGGCGAACGAATCCCGCGTGCTGGGCATTGTAAAGGACGAACTGAAGGCGATTAAGGACAAGTACGCCACGCCGCGCGTCACGCGCATCATTCCCTTCTCCGGGGATATGGCCATTGAGGATCTCATCCCGAATGACACGATGATCGTCACCATCACGCACAGCGGCTACATCAAGCGCACCAACTCCGCGGAATACCGCGTGCAGGCGCGCGGGGGCAAGGGCGTGAAGGCTGCCACTACCAGGGGAGCCAAAAAGGATGCGGAAGCGGACTTTATCGAACACCTGTTCGCCGCCCAGAACCACGACTACTTGATGTTCTTTACGAACACCGGGCGCGTGTACGTGGACCGCGTGTATGAGATTGACGAAGCGGCGCGCAGCGCGCAGGGCCGCAATATCAAGAATCTGCTGGATCTCCAGCTGGAAGAAGCCATCGCTGCCATCCTGCGCCTGGAACGCCGGGTGGATGAAAAAGGCAATGACATTACCTTTGCGGAAGGCAGCGGCAATGTTGTTTTCGCCACGAAGGACGGCACGGTGAAGAAAACCAGCCTGAACGATTTCGCCAACTACCGCAAGGCCGGCATCATTGCCATTAATCTGGAGGAAGGCAACAGTCTGGTGAACGCGGAACTTACCAGCGGGGCCGATGAAATCGTGCTCGTCACGCATGACGGCATGAGCATCCGCTTCCCGGAAGAAGATCTGCGTACGCAGGGCCGCAACACCATCGGCGTTCGCGGCATCCGCCCGCGGGCGGGGGACTACGTTGTGGCCCTGGCCATTGTGGACCCGCAGAAAACCCTGCTGGTGGCTTCTGAAAACGGCCTCGGCAAGCGCACTTCCTTTGATGAATACCGCACGCAGGGCCGCGGCGGCACCGGCATCAAGACCATGAATTGCACGGATAAGACCGGCAAGGTGGTTTCCGCCACGGTCGTGTCCGACGAGGACGAACTGATGCTGATGACCACGGCCGGACAATCCGTCCGCATCAAGGTGGCGACCGTGCGTGAAACGGGCCGCGCCACCCAGGGCGTGAAGCTCATGACGCTGAATGAGGGCGAATCCATCCAGGACATTTCCATCGTCATTCCCGATGATGAAGATGAAGAAGCCCCGGCGGAAACGGAAGACGCGGGAGCCGGGGAAGTGTCCGGTGAAATGGAAGCTCCGGCGGAAGAATAAAATCCAGGTTTTCCTGCTCCGGCGCCATGCCGGAGCAGGGGGCTTCATGGGCCGTTTTTATGGAAGACCCCCTTTCATTGGAGCAATGTGCCGGACGTCTGGAACGGCGTGGATTCCGGAGTTTTGTAGTGCCGGGCCTGAGGGAGGCTGCGGAGGTGATGCGCGGCCTGGTGCGGGAGTTCAGGCCGTCGTCCGCTTCCTATGGGGATTCCATGACCCTGAAGGCTGCGGGCATTCTTGATGACCTGCGCTCCAATCCGGACATTCAGTTCTATGACGGCTTTGTTCCGGGCATGGTGCGGGAGGAGAAATGGGAAATCCGCCGCCAGGGCATGACGGCGGACCTGTTTTTAACCGGCGTCAATGCCGTCAGCATGGAAGGGACCCTGCACTGGGTGGACATGGTGGGCAACCGTGTGGCTCCGGTGGCATTCGGACCCCGGCGCGTCATTTTGCTGGCCGGTTCCAACAAGCTGGTGGCCACGCCGGCAGAGGCCCGGGAACGCATCCGCCGCATTGCGCCCCTGAACGCCAGGCGGCATGAAGGGTTCAGGACTCCCTGCATGCACACCGGAATCTGCGCGGATTGCAATTCCCCGGACCGCCTGTGCAATATTCACATGTCCATTGTTAAATGCTTTCCCAAGGGAAGAATTTCCGTCATTCTGATGGAAGAACCCGGAGGACTTTGACCCATGCCTTTTCAAAACCGGATAGAAATCATGGCCCCGGCGGGGTCGTTTGAATCTCTGGCGGCCGCCTTGCAGGGCGGAGCGGACTCCGTGTACTTCGGCGTAGGAAAGCTGAACATGCGTTCCCGCGCCACAGTCAATTTTTCGGAAAAAGATTTGCCGGAAATCGTCGAGCGCTGCCATGAGGCGGGCGCCAAAGCTTATCTGACACTGAATATCATTGTGTACGATGAAGAGCTGGAGGCGGTGCATGCCCTGTGCGACGCCGCCCGGAAAGCCGGTGTGGATGCCGTCATCGCTTCCGACCTGGCGGTGATTTCTTATGCGCGTTCCATTGGGCTGGAAGTCCATATGTCCGTGCAGGCCAATGTCTGCAACATGGCCTCCGTCAAATTTTACGCGCAGTACGCGGATGTGGTGGTGCTGGCCCGGGAACTCACCCTGGCGCAAATCAGGCATATTATTGAATCCATCCGGAAGGAGGGCGTGAAAGGCCCCTCCGGGGAGCTGCTGCGGGTGGAAATTTTCGCCCATGGGGCGTTATGCGTGGCCGTGTCCGGCAAATGCCACATGAGCCTGGCGGCCTACAACTCCTCCGCCAACCGGGGGGCCTGCTTCCAGAACTGCCGCCGCGCCTACCGCGTGACGGATGAGGAAACGGGCAATGAACTGGTGATAGACAACAAATACGTGATGTCTCCCAAGGACCTGTGCACCATTCCGGTGCTGGACCAGCTTCTGGACGCGGGCGTTTCCGTGCTGAAGCTGGAAGGGCGCGGCCGTTCCTCGGATTACGTCAGGACGGTTACCTCCGTGTACCGGGAAGCCGCGCGGGCATGCCAGGACGGAACCTTTTCCGCGGACAGGGCGGAAGCGTGGATGAAACGGCTGGAATCCGTTT
>ENA-UEQB01001968-UEQB01001968.1-human-gut-metagenome-genome-assembly--contig:-NODE-1968-length-16041-cov-56.338386_pt1 | contig 16041 bp, 7 predicted proteins | sample MGYA00242901_ERZ507918 | MGnify/ENA primary metagenome ERZ507918 (study PRJEB26167, sample SAMN06115405) | human gut metagenome | host: Homo sapiens | place: China:Sichuan | collected 2016-04-06... | reverse complement strand
TTTGCCGGAAGTTTTGCCAAGAGCATCGGCGTCAAAGACATCGGTTCGAAAGTCGGCGGTTTGGCCGCATCCACGGCAAACACCGCGGCAATCGGAGGACTCAAGACAGCGGGCAAAGCAACCCGTAAAGTCGGCGGCATGGCTCTTGACCGCGGGCGGGAAGCTTATAACTCATATAAAGTAAACCGCCGAGCTAAAAAAATTGAAAACGATGACCGAACGGTAACCGATGCCGACGGCAACAAAACTTTGCAACACCGTACCTGGTATGGCCGCAAGGTTACCGATACGCTGCAAGTTGCTCCGGACGGCACCAGAACGGTTACACGGGCAAAACAGAGCCTGCGCGGCAATAAGGCAACCTCCGTTAACAATGACAAGTTCATTCAGAACAAGAAAACTTATGACAAAGACGGAAACCTTATTCGCGAGGAAACAAGAATGAATACCGCTGCCGGGAAGACATTGCTGAACCGTGACGGCACCCGCAACGAAGTGGCCATTCATGCAATCCGCAGCGGCAGCGGCATGTCCAATGACGATGTCGATAAGGCGATTATGAACCAGATGATGCAGGAACGTATGGGCGGTGTTCCCGGGGCAGATATGAACCGCGAATTCAAAGACCGCGAAGTCAGCCGTACGCTGGATGACCAGGGACGCGAAGTCTTCAGGGTTAAGCAGACCAATGCCGACGGCTCGACCAGCATCTTTGAGATGACCAAGGGTGACAAGCGTGATATGCTGACTTACACCCACATCGGCAAAAACGGCAAAGCCGAAAGCTATGCGTCCGACGGCATCATCAACAAAAAATCAAATTACCGTCTGAACAAGGATGGCACGGTTGATGCCAAGAGCGTTAAAAACAACTATGCCTTTGCCAAAAACTATAATTCGGCACACACCCGCTCAATGGACAGCAACGGCAAATTCAACCGGTCTGTTCCGGCAGACGAAATTATGATGAGCGAAGCGGATATGCAGCTTTTCAGAGAACAAGTCGCCACTTACGGAAAAGACCAGCCGATGGCCGAATTCGGAAAATAAGGCGGCAGCCGTCTTGATTAAAGCCGGGAAGAAATTCCCGGCTTTACAGTTATATTTGTACACAAATTGTCTTTTTTTGTACTATTTTCTTGATTAATATAACGCTTATATTTATGATACAAACAAATTATGAAGTTGTGTTTATTACAATAAAAGGTGGACTCAAATGGAAGAAATTATTTTCCCGAACCAAATCAGAATGTACAGAAGACTTCGCGGACGCTCGATGCAGGAACTTGCCGATCATTTGTCCGTCAGCCTTTCTGCAATCTCTAAAATTGAAAAGGGTTACCGCCGCGTGGACCAGGAGCAGCTGGTTCGTGTTGCCGAATTTCTGGACTGCCCGCTGCAGGATTTATTTGTTAATGAACAGAATTCCCAGCAGGAAGTCGTCCAATCCTGGAGGCGCGAACAGGAGAGAAGAAACAAAATCAACGAAAAAAGCGGTTTGAAAACTCTGGGTGCCGGTTTGCGTCAGATCCGCAACGAAAAGAACCTGACGCTGATTGAAGTTGCCGAAAGCGCCGATATGACCCTTTCCGTTTACCACCGCATTGAAATGGGCCAGCGTGAAGTTTCCGACAAAGAATTTAAAAATATTGCCAAGGCCATCAATATGGCTCCGGAAGAGTTGAAAGAGCAGATTAAAGCTCTGGAAGACAAAGGCATGCTGGAAGAGATTATTCAGCGCAACGATGCTAAATACAAGCTGTTGTCCACCCCGCGCGGAGCAATTTCCGCTTTCGGAAATTCCAATCAGGACGGCGTTAAAATTTCAGTTTACGGCGTGGCCGGAAAAGACGGCGACGTTATCATTGAATTCAGTCAGGAGACCAAAAAAGTTCAGCGTCCGCCGCAGTTATACAACAAAAAAGACGCTTATGCCGTTAATCTCTGCACCCGCCGCCTCGGAAGCCTGTTGCCGACACGTTCGATTTTGTTTGTCGATCCGCAGGATGTTGTCAGCGTCGGAGACATTGCCGTTTATTACAGCAATGAAAAAGAAGCCAAAATCGTCAGTATCCGCGAAGATGAAAACGGACAGCTTTACGGCTTGAGATGGAATCCGGACGAACGGATTGAAATCAGCAACGACGATTTGAACAGCCTTCATAAAGTGGTTGCAATCTACCTTTAAGAAAAAACTCCGCTGCGGCGGAGTTTTTTTTGATTTCTGCCGTTTCCGCCCCGTTTTATTAACCTGAAATTTACAACATCAGAAGTAAAATCGGTAATATGGATAGATTTTAAACTGATGAGAGACAGATTCGGGTAAAAAATTGGTAGAAACGGCCGGAAAAACAAAAAAGAACTACAATAAAATCGGGACAGAGGATGACCCGGTTATTATTGCGCAGCGCTTTTTAAACATCTTCCGGCAGCTGCATATTTTTACCGACGAAAGAAAACAAGCCTTCAACCAAATGATATTGGAACAGCCGGCAGAAATCCGCGGCATGTTCAGTTCGCTGCCGGGCGGAGCCGTTTTGCAGCAGTATGTTGACGAGCTGGAAGAAAAAAACGGTTTGGTTCGCAGCACGCCCGATGCAGCACCGCAGGCTGATTATGAAGAAGAGACCCGGGCCAAAATTCTGGCAACGGCTTTGGCTGAAGCAAACAACCAGCATCACACCCCCTCTGCGGATACTCAGGCCGAAACGGCACAGATTGCGGCTCAGGCAGCCGCAGAAGCCGCGGCCCGGGCTGCGGCGGAAGCACAGGCCAAGATAGCCGTTCAGGCTGCACAGGCAGCGAAAGAAGCGGCTGCCGCCGCTCAGGCACAAATACAAGCCCAGGCGCAGGCTTTGGCTCAGGCACAGGCGCAACTACAAGCCCAACAACAGGCACAGCAAACCGGACAGGTCTCTCCGGCCAAAACCGTTTTCCAGCCGATAAGTTCGACGTTTACGGCTGATGCGTCCTTTGCCAAAGAAATCGCCTCGGCGCTCAAAGAAGCTATTGCCGCCAACGACGATATTCGTAAAAAAGATTCCGAAGCGGTTACACAGGCTATTGTTTCGTCGCAAAACAAACTGGCAGAGATCATGGCTCAGAACAACAAGGCCAATATCGAGGCTCAAAACCGGCTGGCGCAAATGCTGGTTCAGAACAACACGGCTGCCAATGCTTCAAGTTCAAATAACAATGCCAACAATATTCAGATAAACACTGCAGCAACCTTTCCGCCGGTGGATGAGATGCTGAACGGCATTGTCAAAATTCAGTCGGAACTGTTCAGAGAAATGGCTAAAACCCAGACCAGCGAGTTGTCATCTATCATTACGCTGGCTTTGAAAGAAAGCCAGCAGCTTTCGACACAGTCGATTATTACAGCCATCAAAGAAATGCAGAAAGAAAACCTGAAATTTCTGCAGGCTCATCCCGTTGTCTATACGGCTCAGGCGGCGCAGGCTGTGCCGGAAGATTACCATGTTTCGCCGGTTCCCCGGGCTGAGCCGCTGCGACCCTTGCCTGATGAAGAAATCAACGCAGCGCCGGCTGCTCCGGTTATTCAGACCACCGATATCAGCAGAGAAATTTTCGGCGACGATACCGAAGACAACGATGATACTGAAATTATTGCCGGCGGTGAAGAAATTGCCGTACAAAAAAAGAAAAAAAAGAAGAAGAAAAAAAAGAAAAACAGTGAAGGTTTGTCTCTGGACAGTCTGGCCTCTTCCCTGTTTGATAAGGTCAGCACACTGACAGACAAAGTCAGTAATCTGAGCGGTAAAAAGAATCAAAAAGAAGAAGATCCCGCAGAAAAAGCAGCAAATGATTTTTCTTTCCCTGAGAACCAAGAGGCATCAAACGGCGGTCTGGATTTCTCACTGTTTGACAATGATGTACCGTCTGCCGCGGCCGAACCGGAAAAAACCGCAAAACTCTCTCCGGCTTCCGAAGATACTGCCGCCGATGAAGACCAATGGGAGTATGTCGAAGTTCCGGCAGAAGAAATTTTGTCCCAACTTCAGCCGGAGCAAACCGCTCAAACGGAAGAACCGGTCTCTGAGGAACAGTCTTCCGCGGTTCTTGCGGACAATGACGACTGGGGATATCATACGACAACGGAAGAATTTCCGGCAGAAAATATTCCTGCCGAACCGGTAGATTTACCGAGTGAGGAAATTGCCACCGACTGGGGCATTGAGGCCGATACCTCTTCGGCGGAAACGGAAGATATTAGCAAGCCGATACAAAATTCTCCGCTTAGCGAAGACACAGTTTCTCCTGAGGAAACCGCGGCCGAGCCGGATACCGCCGTAACCGACGAAGCTCCGGCAGAAAATGCCGACGAAGGCTGGGAATATGCTGCGGTTCCCGAAGAAGAAACCGCGGCCGAGCCGGATACCGCTGTAACCACCGAAGCTCCGGCAGAAAATGCCGACGAGGGTTGGGAATATGCTGCGGTTCCCGATGAAGAAAACATTGCCGAGCCGGATACCGCCGCAACCGACGAAACTCCGGCAGAAATTGCCGACGAAGGCTGGGAATATGCTGCGGTTCCCGAAGAAGAAACCGCGACCGAGCCGGATACTGCCGCAACCGACGAAGCTTCGGCAGAAAATACCGACGAGGGTTGGGAATATGTTGCGGTTCCCGAAGAAGAAAGCGTTGCCGAAAGTGCTGATGGAAATACGGCGGAAGGCGACTGGGAATGGGAGTATGAAGAAGTTTCCGAAGATGACGGCAACACAGCCGAAACGGCACAACCGGCGAACAGCTCCGCAGCAGTTCCGACAGGCCCGGACACTGAAAGCAATGAGGCCCAGGATTGGGAATGGGACTATGAAGAAGTTTCCGAAGACGAAGGAACTTCTGCCGCAGATGCCGGTTCTGCCATTCAAACCCAAAGTGAGGATGAAGGCTGGGAATATGTCGAAATTCCCGAAGACGAGGCCGGCGCCGACGAAGACTGGGAGTATGTCGAGGTTCCGGAAGAAGAAGCCGAGGCCGGAAACGGCGACGGTGAGTGGGAATATGTTGAAATTCCCGAGGGTGAAGAAACATATCAGGCCGAAAGCGGCGAAGGAAGCGACTGGGAATGGGAATATGAAGAAGTTCCCGAAGATGACGGCAGCACAGCCGAATTCCCGCAGCAAACAGAAAGTGCGGAAACAACTCCGACAGACGATCCCTATCGCCCCGAAACAGCTTTGCAAACACCGGCGGAAACCGAAACGACCTCACTAAGCTCGATGTACAGCGGGGAAGTTTATTTTCAGGATAATGTTTATGACAATCTTGAAACCGCCAAGGAGGAAGAAACATTTAAAATTCCCGAAGACATCGGCGACGGGCCCGGTTTGGCCGATTTAGAGACCGGAGAAGCCCCAAATGAACCTTATAAGCCGCAGGGAACCATATAATTGGGTAAAGCTGTGAGAAAACAATTTACAAACCCCGGCGGCTAAATTAAATTGAAAAGACAGTTAAGGAGCTGATATGGAACCAAATAATTTGACGGAACAAAATCCGGTTAATCCGCAGGCTCCGGCTCAACAGCAGCCGGCGCAACCGAAACCGCAGGCCAATCCGGCCGCGGCGATGCCGAATGCGGCTCCGCAACCGGCGGCTGCCCGGCCTCAAACGGTACAACAGCCTCATCCCGGCATGTCCCAGCCGCAGGCTCAGGGCGGAGCCAGCAAGGAAAGCCTCTGGTATCTGGACAATTATATTCTGCTCAAAGACTATTATGACCGGACAATTTCCCGGATTGCGGCGCGTTGCGTGCGAATGGGCAATATTGCCATGGAAGAATATCCTTTTTACGGATATATTTTGGATGTTTTGGAGGAAATCAGCGATACCGGCGATTATATTCTGCAACATAAGGAACTATATCCTTATGTGGAAAAGAAAATTGCCGGCGGCCTGAACGAATTGAAAAAGACGCTGAGCGAATATCAGGAAGAACTGCGCAACAATTCATCCCCGGAGATGATTAAAGAAGACGCTTCGGAAATTGAAAAGATGAAAGAGGCTTTGGGTGCAGTAACCACCGTGGCTGACGACCCGACTCTCGGCGCGGGAATGAACATGGATCAGCTGATGGACAAACTTATGGCTCAGGACCAGGCCAACAAAGAACTGAAAAAAGTAATTAAAATAAAGAAACCGGTTAATCCGGAGGGCGGCCAGGCAGTTCCGCCCAAAAACGAAGGTACGGAAGAATAATGAAGAACTGGTTTGAAAAAAGCCGTTTAGGTTGGTTATTAATGGCAGTCGGAATTATCGCGGCCTGCGCTCCCAAAGAGAAGCCGCGCGAACTGACACTGGATGAAAAGATTGCCTCGGAAACCATTCTGCCGCAAGATCCGAACATGATACGCACTCCGAAAGGCGCCAGTTCATTGGATTTGGAGTCTCCGCTGCGCTGTTACGTCAACTGGAACACACAGGAAATGATTACGACCATTCCCTATAACGTCAAGGCGTTCAATATGGTTCGCAACGGCAAGAATGACATGCTGCCCCGATTTGAGGTGACGGGCTTTACCTTTGCAACCATGCCGGCGGAAAAAGCCATGTATAAGCTGACCAAGGAAGCAGGCATCAAACTGGTGGCAAAAGATGCGCCCTATGCCAGCATTTCGGCGGAAAATCTGCGCGGCGAACTGTCGGAAGTTATCGGAATGATTGCCGATGCCGCCGAAATTTATTATGCCTATAACGCCGAAACCAAAACACTGACCATCAGCCGTAAAGCTAATTTCAGCCTGTATGTACCGAAATCACGCCCTATCCTGCTGGCTTTGCTGGACGTTTTGCGCGGATCGGGCATTACCGACGTGACGACGGACTGGGCCGATTACTCGGTAACATTTGAAGCCGATTTCGAACTGCGCAATAAGATTAACAAACTGGTGGCCTATTTTGAAGACAATCCGACACTGATTGCCTTTGACGTTAACGTTTTCCGCATTTACCCTTACAGTGCCGATGATGACATTGAGTGGCAAGACTTGTTGAAAACCTTTGATTTCGGCACTATTAAAACCACTAAGACCGGCGTTATCGGGCGCGCGCTGACCACGTCAAACGACCTGAACATTTCAACCCTGCGCAGTTTTTTGGGGCAACAGGCAATGGTTATCCCGGTTGCAGAAGGAAAATTCGTGGTTCCGAATTTGTGGTTTGCCCGCTTTGATATCGGCAAATGCAGCGCCAGAGATTCTCTGGAGACCGGATTGTCGGTTTTGGCCAAGGCTTCGTTAGAACATAACAACCGGATTTTTTCAGACATTACTCTGGAGGCGACCAACGGTCAGATAACACAATTCAACGTTCGCAGCCGCATTGGTGAAAACTTTATGATTATCGGCATTCCCAATCAGATATTTGATAAAAAATCGCCGAAATCAGAGACTGTCGTCTTTATGGTTCCGCGTATTATCAGAACCTTGAAAACAAACAAAACATTACAAAATAACAGGTAAGGATTTCCCATGACAGACATGAATCCCAATACTCCGAACCAACCGCAGAATTTTGACCCGACACGCAGGCTTAAAAAAGTCAAGCGCCCGATCAAAAGATATATCGGACAGCCGAATCCGTCGGCTCCGCAGGCTCCGGGCATGCAGATGCACGGCAGCGAGCCACAGGGAGGCTTTTTAAGCAATCAGGGACGCAGCGATTATAATATTGACGACATTCTGGACGGCAATGCCAATCTGCCGGCGCTCAATCAGGAAAGCAACGTTTACAATCAGCAGGAAGGCTATCAGCCGCAGTTTATCGACGAAAGCGACATTACCCCGCAAAAACTGCCGTTTAAAGAACAACTGATGCAAAACAATATGTTCACCATGAAAGGCATGTCGATTATTGCGGCAATGGTTTTTGTCGTCGGCTTTATGTTTGCCAAACTGTTCTTTACGCAGCAAACGATTGTCCGCGACGGTTTGCAAGGCGTCGTGATTAACCCGGAAGTGCCGCGGGGACGTGCCCGTTGCGGCGTGGCCGAACGGACGCAGGGTTGTGTTTTATATATTATGAATCCTCAACGGCAGGAGCTCAGCGGACGTGATTTCTATGATTTGGCGTCCCAACTGACCAGCCGTCAGCGATTTGTTATTGAGACAGGAAACATGCGCTATTCAAATGTAAAAATCCGTCCCGGAGACATTGCCCAGCTGAACATTCCGCCGCTGCAATAAAAAAAAGCCCCTTTCAAAGGGGCTTTTTTATTTATGTTACTTCGGTTACCGCACGCAGGTTGCCGTCGCGGTTGATTTGGACAACACGGAGTTTGCGGTGCATTTCCTTAATGGTTTTTTCACGGTCAATTGTCGGATAGCTGTGCAGAATACGGTCAACAAAAGCTTCATAGGCTGCTTCCGAACTTTCGGCGTGGATGGTGGCCAGGCAGTTATCGTGACCGGATCCCATCAGCTCCCACAATGCGCCGGCGTTATTGGTAGAAATCTCACCGCCGATGATGGCATCGGGCGTAAAACGAACCACCAGGTCGATAATTTTCGAATAGTCGAACTCGTTAGTCTGCTCGGTACGGGACATAACAATATGAACACGGTTCGGATGCGGCACCAGCAATTCGCGCGTATCTTCAATTGTGATAATCCGCTTATGGATATCCAAAATCTTAAGCAGGTTGTTTAAGAACGTGGTTTTACCGGTTGCCGTAGCGCCGGAAACGAGAATATGGTCCCCGCGTTTAATGCTCAACAGCAGACGCTCATAGGGATCTTCGGGGTCCTGAATATCTTTCAGAGGATTAACCTTATGCAGGCTTTCGCCTTGTTTCAGGCCATAGTCCTGCAACCCGAAAGCAACATCGTCGCTGTGGACACGGATTGTCAGAGCGACACCGCCGGTCAGGTCATCCTGGTCATACATAACGTTACGTCCGCTGACGGCAGAAAAACGGTGGTCGCCGGGGATGGTGGCATAAACCACCGGCGTTCCCTGTACCGGGTCAAAGGGAAGTTCATAGGTATTGGCAATAATATAAAGCAAATCCGTCAGATATTCTTTAGTAAGTTTTTCATCTTTATACATCACCCAGGGATAAGCGCGTTTGCCGCGCAGGCGCAGCCAAACCTGCCCGGAGCGGTTGACGGCAACTTCCTCGATGTTTTCCTGGTTATACCAGTAAGCCAAGGGACGAAGAACAGATTCCAGAACCTTAAAACTCATTGTTTAAACTCCTTAGAACAGCTGCGGAACGCTGTTATTGGTATTATTGCTGCTGCCGGTGTTGCTGCCCGCGGTTGCCGCTCCCGGAGTGGGGGATGTGGCGAAAGACGGCGGAGGCGGCGGGGTTGCCCCGGCGGCCGGGCTGGAAATCAGCGGCGGCGGATTATTGGTTTTCTTGCCGGAATTAGACGGCTTGCTGTCATCAATCAATGTAGGCGTTCCGCCGGCGGCTTCAACGTCTATATCCTGAGATTCATAAACAACGCTGCCGGCACCGGTCGGAGCAGTCTCGGTCTTGCCGAGGCTGCGGCGGTTCTTTTCAAGCTCACGCTTACCGGTGGTCTGCGGGTCATCAATAAAGACGTCTTTCTTGCCCTGACCGCCCAATTCCTGCGGATTGCGTTCACGGGTGCGCATCCAGAGATCAACGTTCGGATAAACAATGATGCGGGTGCCGGCGGGAACATAAGTCAGCGGGCGAATATTGGTTTTATCCGACAAAATCTGCTCAAAGACCTGGTTCATCTGATTCAGGAAGTTCTGGCGGGCATCATTGGCAGCCTGCTGTTTCGGCGTTTCGTTAACGCTGCCGCTGTCGGTATTCTCGTCATCGGCCATCATATAGGAAGTATAGCTGGTCAAAGCCGTGGTCATAATCGGCAACGTATATTTCTTAAACAGCTGCTGGTCAAGATAGCCCAAAGCACCGCCGCGGCCCTGCGCATCGCCGGTGACACCGCTGAAGACAAACAGCGAACCGTCCGGACGAATCAGGCGTTCCCAAGAAATTTGAACTTTCGCCGACTGTGACGTGGTTTCCGAGGTTCCGGTCAGGCCGCCGAGAGTTCCCATAATACGGCTGCCGGCAGGAATAATGATTTTACGTCCTTCCTCGGCGTAAATATTACGTTCAACATAGGCGGTTACCGGGGTCGGATTGTTACTGTCAATCGAACGGGCAATAACCGCGGGAATCGGCTTATCGGCGAAAATCATTTCACTTAAGTCAACCCTCCAGGAGGAAATGGCCTTTTTAATGCCCTGCTCATCCCAGTTTTTCTGCATACCGTCGAAAGCATCCGGACTGATGTTGCTGCTGATTTTGCCGACCTGCATATTGCTGCGGCGTTCCTGCTGCGCGGCATCAAGCGCAGCGGCTCGCTGGGGATCATACCGTTCACCGGGGCCAAAGCCGCCGCCGGGACCAAGATTTGCACCCGGTCCGGTTCCGGTGCCGTAAGCACCGCCTTTGCCGAAGGTTCCGGCGGGAATAAACATTTCACCTGCGGCCGGCTTTTCACTCTCCTCAATACCTACCAGGGCGCCTTCGTCATCAATAATCAAACCGTCAGGCATACGGTGGCCGACAACTTCTCCGGCCTTGTTAACGACGCGACCGTCTTCCATAATTTCACCAAGATATTCACCGTCCGGCGTCAGGGCAATGCCTAAAGACTTGCGATATTTTTCGGTTATTTCGCGTTCTTCCGGCGAAAGACCGATTTCAGGCAAAGCTCCGGGACGTTTGTACCAGGACGGCTTTTTGGCATAGCCGATGACTTTGCCGTCAGCACTGACGACTTCACCATTTTCATTAACGCGGCCTATTACCTTGCCGTCTTTGTCAACCACATCGCCGTTGGCATTAACGCGGCCAATGACGCGTCCGTCCTTGTCAAACGCCAAGCTGTCAATATTTGCTTTACCGACGACATTCCCGGAGTTGTCAACAACTTCACCTTTAGCATTAACCCTGCCGATTACCTTGCCGTTGGCGTCAACGACGGTTCCGTCGGCCAACACCTGTCCGATAACTTTTCCGTTTTCATCAAAAGCCAGATTGGCCGTGCTGGCGCTGCCGATGACATTACCGTCGGCATCTACAACCTCGCCGTTTTCATTGACATGGCCGACAACATTACCGTTCAAATCAACAACAGAACCATCCGGCAACAAGCGGCCGATAACATTTCCGTCAGCATCATAAGCCAGCATTTCTTTTCCGGAAACGCCTATCACCTTTCCGCTGTTGTCAACGATTTCTCCTTTGGCATTAACATGCCCGATAACGTTACCGTTGCCGTCGATAACCGAACCGTCGGGCAAAATCCGTCCGAGGACATTGCCGTTTGCATCATAGGCAAGATTATCGCCGCTGCCCGGCCCTTTAATAGAACCGATCAAATTACCGTTTGCATCGGTAATTTCACCGTTGGCTCCGACTTTGCCAATCACTTTGCCGTTGGCATCCACTACCGTTCCGTCCGGCAGAACTTTACCGATGATATTGCCGTCTTTGTCGTAAGCCACTTTCTCACTGGCCAGCTCACCCAACAGCTTGCCGGATTTATCTACGACTTTGCCGTTCTGGACGTAGCCGATAATATTTCCGTTTTCGTCGGTTACCGAACCATCGGCGTTAACATAGCCGATTAAGTTGCCGTTTTGGTCATAAACTTTTTCACGGGCAACCATTTCTCCATAATACTGCAGCGGTTTGGCCATGGCCACGACGCGCCCGTCCTTGTCTATGATGCTGCCGTTTTTGGTGACCGTGCCGAGAACATTGCCGCTGTTATCGCGCAATTCGCCGTTCAGGTATAATTCGCCGAGAATCAAGTTGCTGTCGTCGCGAATGTAAAAATCTCTGTTGCCGCGGCCGGTAACTTCGCCGTTTTTATTAATCAGAAAGCCTTTGCTCAATGTTCCCAGATTTTGGTTAATAAAGGAGAGCACGGTACCGTCTTTCAGAATATAGCCGATTGCCTCAAAATCATTGTCATAAACATACATATCATACAGAGCATAGCCAATTTTATGGTTCTCCCGGGAGACATTGCCTTCAAAATCGACGGTTCCGACGACGGCGCCGCTGCCGTCAATCACTTCAGCTTTTTCATTAATGCGGCCGATATATTTGTTGGCCAGGCTGAAAGCATGACGATATTTAAACAGGTGGCCGATCGGCATACCGGTTTTGGAATTAACGTTTCCGTTGGCCTGAGTGTAGCCGATGAACTGGTTCTGGTCATTGACAATCTGTCCGTCCAGGATATTGCGGCCGATAATTATTCCGTTAAAGTTCATAACAGGGGCATATTCAATCGTATGAGCCAGAGACATTCCTTCGTCAGATTTCAGGAAACCTCTTTTATCGATACAGCCCAGAACATCATTGTTATAGTTCATTACCTGTCCGGTGGCCGACACGGTACCGATAATATTGCCGTTATAGTCAATGACCGCCGTGGGTTTAACCGCATAGCCCATATAGCTTCCGTTTTCGGAAATAGCCTGTCCGTTCAGCAGCGGGCGCCCCATGACCGTTTCACGGTAATTGCGAATGTCGCCGCGGGGCGTTATCACGCCTAAAAGAGAACATTTGTTATCGATGACCGGCGCATAGCCGACAGTGCCGCCAAGGCTGGAGCCCATATTATCAAGCACCATATCTTCAGCCGCCACTTTGCCCAAACGCGCCCCGTTGAAATCACGGACAATCCCGGAAGGGCCGGCGTAGCCGATCAGACTGCCGCTGAAGGCCAGAACCATATTATTAACCGAACCGCGGCCGACAACCGGCATCATATTCACCGATGTATTGCTGTCTGCGGAAACAACCGTGTTATCCGGCAGAAGTTTGGCAACCGGTTCCAGATTATTGTTCAAAACCAGATTGCTCTCGGACAAATTGCCGAGGCTCTGTCCGGCTGGACCGACGACATAGCCGGCTTCCAAATTCTTGCCGATAACCAGATTACGTTCGTCAATATTAAAGCCCGACTGAGTCAATTTGCCGATAGCCGCCGCATTTTTGTTGATCAGACCGCCAGCCGGAGTCATCTGGGCAACCGGCGCTCCGGTCAGATTATAAATCGAAGACAAAGCCAAGCCGCGGCCGCCGGTTTTGCCGTCAGCCGAAAAGAGATAGCCGAACGGAGACATAAATTTGCGTTCTTCGCCGTCCATGACCATACCGCTGATGCCAACCATGCCCAAAGTTTGGTTGCCGGTATTGATTGCCAGCAGATTTCCCATGGTGGCACCGATAGCCCGACCGGCATTTTCATAAGCAATGTTGTCCATAATATAGCCGGCAGGGGTTCCTTCCAGCAAAATGACCGAAGCATTTTTCAGCGCGTGACCGCGGAGACCGCCGCGATAGTCAAAAACAGGACCGGCCTGTATCAATTTACCGTTTACGGTACCGTCGGCAGCATAAGTTATTCCGCGGGCTCCGACCGAGCCGATTATATCCCGGCTGCGGGCAAGTTTGCCTTCCGGCATAATACGCCCCAGATATTTACCGTTCAAATCGGTAGCCGTCGCGGCAAAATCAACCACATAACCGATTAATTCCCCGTTGTCTCCGGCAATCAGACCGTCTGCCTGCAAATGGCCGACCACGTTATTTTTATTGACGACTTCGCCGTTATAAGTCACAAAGCCGAGATATTTTCCGTTGTTGTCAAGCGCATAGCCCGAGCGGACGATACTTCCGATAATCTGATTATTTTCATTATAGGCAAATCCGTTGGCTTTGATAAAACCGATGGTAACCGCATCAAAATTCGTTACATTGCCGCCGGGAGCCACACTGCCGATAAATTCGCCCGACTGCGAAACCACCATTTTGGAGGAAATCAGGCGGCCGTCCAGAACATATTCCTGTCCGACCCGGCGATAAGCATAACCGTCAGGAGAAATGAAACCGATTTCCTGCCCCTGCAGATTGGTATAGAGACCGTCACCGGTCAGGCGGCCGACAGTACGCCCGTCATCAGAATAGACCAGACCGGGGAACAGCACGGCACCGGTTATGTTGAAAAAGTCATCAACAACCAGGCCGTTAGGCAGCACTTTTGCAATAATCTTTCCCGAAGCCAGACGAACGGAGCCGTCGTTATTTACTTTACCGAGCGGTTTATTGTCGTTGCCGATGGCAATACCCTGCGGAATAACGCCGCCGATGATGTTTCCGTCAAAATCGGTAATCAAGCTGTCGGCGGTTACGTTGCCAATCAGCTGGTTGTCAAAACTGACGACCTTACCGTCGGGAATAACTTTACCGATTAAATCGCCGTTAAAGTCAACAGCGGTAATCTCCTGAGCGGCCGCGGCAGACAGGTTCAGCAAGAGCATGCCCGCGACAATACAGGCCCCACGGATTAATCTGGCCAGCAAAAAGTTATATCCGTTCATCCGCAAACTCAATTCAGTTCCTCCGGTTCTTTGCGACTTCCTGAAGCGCATAGCCCGCCACCTTCTTATCCAAATCAATATAAGAGCCGTTGTTCTTCAGGTAACCGATGGATTTTCCTTCGGCATCGACAACGGTTCCTTCCGCCGTCAGACGGCCGACGTAATTGCCGTCATTACCCAAAACCGTCGCTCCGATTTTGTAAACCTTTCCCATAATATTGTCATTGTTGTCAATAGCTAAATCACCGGACAGCATACGCCCGATCAGACTGCCGTCCCGGTCTCTGATTTTACCATCAAAATTAACATAGCCCACAACTTTATCAGAGTTATCAATAACAATATCGCCGTTGACCACCTCACCTATCAGTTTGCCGGCCCGGCTGATGACGTTTCCGTCGGAGAGAACTCGGCCGACGGCAACGTTTTCACGATCAATGACGGTTCCGTCCGGCATAACGGCCCCGGTCAGGTTGCCGCCAAAGTCAATTACCGCACCGCGGTGCAGCAGGCTCAGGTTCTTATCGGTCGAGCCTCCGGGCAAAACAGCGGAAATAACTTCATCTTTCAGGTCGATAACATCGCCCAAGGAGTTGACGCGCCCTTTATAATTGCCCCAGATGTCAACCACGATATTTTCAGGAATGACTTCGCCGATGACTTTATTTTTCAAGTCAACCACCTTGTTATCCGAGGTTACCTGTCCGACTTTGGCTCCTTCCATGCTGATAACCGCACCGTCGGTTACGGCGTAACCGAGGAAAGAACCGTCATAGCCAATAGCGCTGCCCTTGGACACAACACCGCCGCGATAGTCTCCTTTGGCGTCAATAAAGCTTCCTTTGGCGTCAATATGCCCCAAGACCTCGCCAAAACGATTGATAACCTGCCCGTCATGGTTTACCAAACCAATCGGATTGCCCTTAAAATCGGCAACCAGCCCTTTTTTGACGACGGCACCGAGCTGACGACCGTAGAAACTGGCCAAATCGCCGTTGATTTTGCCGACGGCAACACCCTTTTCATTATAGACCTGCCCGTCAGGAAACAGGCGGCCGAGGAACTTTCCTTCCGGCGTCAGAAGCGTCGTCTTTTCATCCATCAAAACGCCGATAATTTCATTGCGGTTATTGGCGACCAGATTATTGGCATAGAGGCGGGCATCAGGCTGGCCGCTGATTGCGACCTTGCCGTTCGGCCCGACAACATTCATAAAATTGCCGTGCAAATCATAGGCATAAGTTTTATCCAAAACGCGGCCGATATAGCTGCCGTTTTTGCTGAAGACATCACCGTAAGTGCCGACACAGCCGACCGGCTGCTGAGACAAAGCGATAACCAGACCGTCAGGAGAAACCTGTCCCAAATATTCGCCGTCATAAGAGACCGCCACGCCGCTGCGAGCCACGCCGCCGATAATTTCGCCCTGCTCGTTCAGCACGGTTCCGTCCGGATTAACGCAGCCGACGTAAACGCCTTCCGGCGTGCGGACAATTCCGTCGGTTCCGACATCGCCGAGATAAGTGCAGGTATTGTCAAAGACCCGTCCGGTTTTAACCACTTCACCGACATAATTGTTTTCGGCATCAAGAATGACACCGTCCGGCATCGGCTTTAATTTTGTTT
>ENA-UEQB01001959-UEQB01001959.1-human-gut-metagenome-genome-assembly--contig:-NODE-1959-length-16114-cov-11.409989_pt1 | contig 16114 bp, 9 predicted proteins | sample MGYA00242901_ERZ507918 | MGnify/ENA primary metagenome ERZ507918 (study PRJEB26167, sample SAMN06115405) | human gut metagenome | host: Homo sapiens | place: China:Sichuan | collected 2016-04-06... | reverse complement strand
AGGGACTTTTACAAGTAATAACTAATTAAAAATCAATCATATAACTGACAAAAATTAATTTTTGTCATCTACTAAAAATTATGAATAATTTTTAGTTATCTAAGATTACTTTTACTCGCAACGAGTGGAATGTTACTATTGTGTATAATCTTCGCCATGAATCCGGAATTAGCAGACGGCACGCTGTCCGGAAAAATTTGCTGGTTTCATTTCACATCTCTATTGTTAGCCGGTGGGGTTCTACTTATGGAATTCACAACAAAGAAAAGCCGTTTTATCTTTTCATTACCGGATGCCTTATTATTACTTCTGTTCGGTATCGTATTGGTTTCTTACGACAAAGACGAGAATCTTCAGCCGGAACGTTTCCTTTTCATCGCTCAGCTGGTTGCTCTCTGGTTTATGCTCAGAGGTGCTTTACAGGCGCATCAGGAATTACGACCGTTTTTCATTACGATCATCATATTTACCGGAATCGTTCCGGCCATCTGGGGGATCAGCCATACCATCAATCCTGCTCCCATCACCCATCCTGTCTTCAGGCTGCTTGAAACATCGCTGAAACCAGAGCCTTTCTATGGCTATATCGCAGTCATTTTTCCAGTCTGTCTGAACACATTACTCCGTTTTAAGAATTGCGACAAGATCGCTTTGTGGAAATCCCGTACTTTCCTGTTCTATTTCTCCATTCTCGGATCTACTTTGATTATCACCACCTTAATATTCAAAACAGACCAACCCGTATGGCTTGCAGCCCTCCTTTCCGGAATCTGGGTTTGCTGGATGAGGCTGATCGGATGGAAACAGACGAAAGAAGCCATACAGAACCACATCCAGCTGTTTGCCATCTCTTCGATTATCCTGTTTGTTGCGATCACGGCAGTCATTTTGGTCGGGAATATCCAAAAAGCCCAGGCCGGAGATCGCCGGCTTTTGATCTGGAATATCACGACCCAGGCTATCATGGAACATCCGGTAACCGGCATAGGTATAGGCGGCTTTCCAGCTACATACGCAAAGGAACAATCTGCCTATTTCGAAACCGATACCGCTTCTTCCAAAGAAAAACAAACCGCAACCTGTCCCCAGTATGCATACAACGAATATCTGCAAATAGGACTTGAGTTAGGTATTACGGGGTTGCTGTTCTTTATCTTCTGGCTCGCATTTTCCCTTTATTATGGGATCAGACACAGACAGATTGGGGCATCCGGCGGAATTCTGGCACTCGGAATCTTCGCCCTTTATTCCTATCCGCTCCAACTCCCGACCTACTGGGTTCTGCTCTTATTCCTGACCGCCATATGTGTGACCAATCCGAAGCATAACAAGCAGCGAGCACAGAGGAGTATCCCGTATATCAGTGCCATCGCCGCCATTCTTACCTACATTCTTTTCTACGGACAGAAAGATACCTACTATACCTATAGGGAATGGAAGACGCTTCAGGAATTATATCATAATCAGGAGTACGAACAAGCAGCCAGCCGGTATGCCGGTCTGTTTGTCCAGTTATACCACCGAACAGATTTTCTATATGAGGGAGCAGAATGTTTCTATAAGACCGGACAGCACGATATTGCCATCAAATGGTTGGACAGGGCATTAAAACTAAGTGCAGCCCCCGAACTATACTATGCAATTGCAAAAAACGAAAAGGCGATCAAGCAATACCAGAAAGCGGAAAGTTACCTGCTGGAAATCAGCAGGATTTTACCGGAACAGGGATATACCTACTTCCTACTCGCCAAATTGTATACAAACCCCTCTTTTTTACATCCGGACAAATTCCATAAAGCAGCCAAGAGGTTTCTCGCCTTCCAGCCCAGTACACAAAACAACATAACGAAGGAAATGAAAGAGGAAATACTGCAAATCATCAGGAACTGGAATTTCGGCAAATAACAAATAGGAATTGAAGCATACCGATATGCCCATTCAACGGTATTGTCGTACCCCGGCATATCGGTACATTCATATATTATTCCACAACCGGAACCAGCCGCACTTTCAATGTTTCCTTCCGACCGGCTTTCACATCAACATCAAAAACAATCCGGCCAGAACCGGGATTCGGAGCATCGTAGCTATGCGACGGAACATTATCGACCACAGAGAAGGCGGCAGCCGAAGGACTGTCGATAATCACATGTAATTTCTTACCTTCTTTCGTCAATTCTATCGTGTGGGAATCGAGCAGCTTAGGAGTGGCGGAGGTGACCATCGTCCACCGGACAGAAGCTGGTTGGCCGGCAGCCTGCACCTGATCCGTTACCTGCAAATACCGTTCCTTCACAAGCACGACCTCGCGTGTCGCTTTCTTCAGATTACTACCGAACAAAGAAGTCATATCCAAGCTGGCTCCCAACCGTGCATCTTTCGTATAAGTAGCGAGAATCGGAACCGTTCCTTTTACCTGGTGCTTTTCTCCGTTTACCGTCAACGTATTATGCACAAAGTTATTATAGCGGAAGACATCCCAACGTTGCCCGTCCTGATCACCGTTCCACAGTCGTACGCCTTCCTTTTCCAGAGAATAATACTCCTGCATACCCAAATCCTGTGCCCAACGAACTCCCTGAGCTTCGAACACAAATGATCCGGCATCCATATGAGCATGGTTGGCCGAAGCCGTTCCTCCTTTTATCCCGACATAAAAACCTTCACCCTTATCCCATCCGGTACGGATCAGAGCTACAGGCACTTTTCCATATCCGGTCCAGATTTTCGAGACAGGAGGCGTCACTTCCTTCATATCGAAGCGGGAACCATAGATCAAGATAATCGGCAGGAAACGCTCTTCTTCCGCAGTAAAATGCGTATCCTCGCGTGTCAGGAATATTTTTTCGTTCCAGAGCAAGGAAGGATCGCCTAATTTGGATGCATACCAGAACATGGCCGGAAAAGATTGAGTCGTTTCGCGTGCATCACTGAAATTGAAGGCAAGACCGGTCGTTCCCGCCATATACTGCATGAACCGGGCCGAAGACATAAAGCCCTCCACCGCACTCAGTCCTCCATCCGAACCGAGAGCCGATTCCAAAGCGGCGATTAGCATCACATTGAAACTCGTCCCATATCCCCAATAATTATACCCTTCCGGATAGTTGCCGTCAGGCGCGTACACTTTCATCGACAGAGGAACAGACGACATAGCCCGTTCAATAACAGCAGCCGCTTCTTTGCTGTCCGAATCCAAAAGGGCAAGGGCTCCATATACCAGCCCGGTATTGCAAACCTGGTTCCAGTTGTTTTCTGCTTTCAGGAACCAGTTATATTGTTTGTCGTTCGACGGAGCAAAACCTTTCTGAAGAATCGATTCACGTACCACTCTCCTTGTTTCCGGAGACAGCTTATCGAACAGCCAGTCATAACCGATCGCAACCGCCATCGTCATCTCGCCGACATCCAAGAAATGAGACGGGTTCCAGTCGCCGAAAGAGCAGACGGACACCATCTCCTGCTCGGCACGCAAGCGGTATTTATCTTCGCCGGTCATCCGGTATACAAACGAAAGGTCAAAAATACGTTTCAAAGCCTCACGGGAAACGGCCAACAGACGACGTCCCTCTTTCTTATATGTTAACGTCGGACAGACCAACAGCCGGTCGGCTTCTCCGACAATCTGCTTATAGACGCGCTGCATTTCGGGGTTATCTTTCAGGCTTTCTCGTATCTGCTGCTCCTCACCCTGCTTCATCAATAAGCGGGGATGGCCACTCACTCGGTTATAATCAAAAGTCTGGGCAACAAGATGGGTGCCGGCACATAAAAGGAGACAAATAAAAATGAGATAAAGTGTCTTATTCATAATATCAGAATTATTTGAATGATTGATGGGGATAAAGATAGGAAAATAAAATTATCTTCCGGACATTTCGGTCAACTTGAAAAGTATTTTTCAGAAAGAGGGCACCAACATCTCTTGCATGTTTGAAATATAAGCCTTATCTTTGCCGAAATTTTGAAGATAGAGTTTCATGACACAGAAAGCACATAAGGATAATCCAGCGTACTTTTCCGGTTATATGTCGGACAATGAAGCTCATTTTTTTATTTTAAAGGATTATCATTTGGTTATATAGGATGCGTTAGTTATTTTTACTAACGCATTTTTTTTGCACCTTGTGATCTCGTAAGGCAATTATAACATTCTATAAAATCAATAAATTAAACAACCCAAATTACTATGTCGAAAAGTGGTATCAAAAAGGTGATTGTTCTGGGCTCGGGTGCCCTGAAGATCGGACAAGCCGGAGAATTTGACTACTCTGGTTCACAAGCACTGAAGGCGCTGAAAGAAGAAGGAATCAGCACCGTATTGCTCAATCCGAACATTGCAACCATTCAAACATCAGAAGGGGTAGCCGACAAGGTGTATTTCCTGCCGATCACTCCTTACTTTGTTGAAGAAGTGATCAAAAAAGAACAACCGGACGGTATCCTGCTGGCTTTTGGCGGACAGACTGCCCTGAACTGCGGAACCGAACTGTATACCAGCGGAACACTGGCCAAATATGGTGTAAAGGTACTGGGAACTTCGGTCGAAGCGATCATGTACACGGAAGACCGTGACCTGTTTGTAAAGAAACTTGACGAGATAGCAGTAAAAACTCCGGTTAGCCACGCTGTCGGAAACCTGGAAGATGCCGTGAAGGCAGCCTACGAGATCGGCTTCCCGGTCATGATCCGTTCCGCATACGCATTGGGCGGTATGGGTAGCGGTATCTGCAAAGACGAGGCAGAACTGCGTACGCTGGCAGAAAGCGCTTTCGCCTATTCTCCCCAGGTATTGGTGGAAGAATCGTTGAAAGGCTGGAAGGAAATTGAATTTGAAGTAATCCGCGATAAGAACGACCACTGCTTTACGGTTGTAAGCATGGAAAATGTAGACCCGTTAGGCGTACATACGGGCGAAAGTATCGTTGTCGCTCCTACCTGTTCACTGACAGACAAAGAACTGGACCTATTGAAAGAACTTTCGATCAAGACGATCCGCCATTTAGGTATCGTCGGCGAATGTAACATCCAGTACGCATTCAACTCCGATACTTGCGATTACCGTGTGATCGAAGTAAACGCCCGCCTAAGCCGTTCTTCCGCACTTGCATCCAAAGCGAGCGGTTATCCGCTGGCATTCGTGGCTGCCAAGCTGGCATTAGGTTACAGCCTTGACGAAATCGGTGAGATGGGAACTCCCAACTCCGCTTACAAAGCACCAGAAGTAGATTACATGATTGTAAAGATCCCGCGTTGGGACCTGACTAAGTTTGTCGGTGTAAGCCGCCAGATCGGTTCGAGCATGAAATCTGTCGGCGAGATTATGTCGATCGGTAAGAGCTTCGAGGAAATCATGCAGAAAGGTCTGCGTATGATCGGACAGGGCATGCACGGTTTCGTCGGCAACAACGACGTGGAATTCGATAACCTGGACGACGCGCTGGCCAACCCGACCGACCTCCGTATCTTCGCCGTAGCCAAAGCGCTTGAAAAAGGCTACACGGTAGACCGCATCCACGAACTGTCCAAGATCACTCCGTGGTTCCTGGAAAAACTGAAAAACATCGTAGACTATACGAAAGTATTGTCTGCTTACGATAAGATCGAAGACCTGCCGGAAGATGTGCTGAAGGAAGCAAAACGCCTGGGATTCTCCGACTTCCAGATTGCCCGTTATGTTGAAAACCCGGAAGGCAACATGGAAAAGGAAAATATCCGCGTGCGCAACCTACGTAAGAAATTAGGTATCCTGCCGAGTGTAAAACGCATCAATACGATCGCATCGGAACATCCCGAACTGACGAACTACCTGTATATGACATACGACGGCAGCCAGCACGATATCTCTTACTATCCGAACGACAAGAGCGTCGTGATTCTGGGATCGGGCGCTTACCGCATCGGTTCTTCCGTTGAGTTCGACTGGTGTTCGGTGAATGCCGCACAGACAGCCCGCAAGTTAGGCTATAAATCCATCATGATCAACTATAACCCGGAAACGGTTTCCACTGATTATGACATGTGCGACCGTCTGTACTTCGACGAGCTTTCGTTCGAACGCGTACTCGATGTCATAGACTTAGAACTGCCGAAGGGCGTAATCGTCTCCGTAGGTGGACAGATTCCGAACAACCTGGCCATGAAGCTGTACCGCCAGAACGTACCTGTATTGGGTACTTCACCACTGTCGATCGACCGTGCCGAAAACCGTCACAAATTCTCCGCAATGCTGGATACGTTAGGTATCGACCAGCCGCGTTGGGCCGAGTTGACCAGCATGGAAGAGATCGACGCCTTTATCGCAAAGGTCGGTTTCCCAATCCTGATCCGTCCGTCTTACGTGCTTTCCGGCGCAGCCATGAACGTATGCCACAGTAAGGAGCAGATGATCGAATTCCTGAACTTGGCAGCCAAGGTTTCCAAAGAATATCCGGTAGTTGTTTCCGAATTCCTGCAAGGGGCGAAAGAGATAGAATTCGACGCGGTAGCCATGAATGGCGAAGTGGTCGAGTACGCCATCTCCGAACATATCGAGTTTGCCGGTGTCCATTCCGGTGACGCGACATTGGTATTCCCGGCACAGAAGATCTACTTCGAAACAGCCCGCCGTATCAAGAAGGTCAGCAAAATGATCGCCAAAGAGTTGAACATCAGCGGACCGTTCAACATCCAGTTCCTGGCCAAGAACAACGATGTGAAGGTTATCGAATGTAACCTGCGTGCATCCCGCAGTTTCCCGTTCGTATCAAAAGTCCTGAAACGCAACTTTATCGAAACGGCAACCCGCATCATGCTTGACGCTCCTTACACCAAACCGGACAAGAGTGCATTCGACATCGACTGGATCGGTGTGAAGGCTTCGCAGTTCTCATTCGCCCGTCTGCATAAGGCCGACCCTGTACTGGGCGTAGATATGAGCTCTACAGGTGAAGTAGGCTGCATCGGCGACGACTTCAACGAAGCATTGCTTTCTGCCATGATCGCTGTCGGAAATAGAATCCCGCAGAAGAACGTACTGGTTTCTTCCGGTGCCGCCAAGAGCAAGGCTGAACTGCTGGAACCGTGCCATATGCTGGCAGCCAAAGGTTACAACATCTACGGAACGGCTGGAACGGCTAAATTCTTGAATGAAAACGGCATCTCTGCGACAGCAGTTTGCTGGCCGGACGAACAGGGCGACCTGAACATCATGGATATGTTCAGCAAGCACGTGTTCGAACTGGTTGTCAACATTCCGAAAGACCACAGCAAGCGCGAGCTGACCAATGGCTATAAGATCCGTCGTGCAGCGATCGATCACAACATTCCATTGATCACCAACGCCCGCTTGGCAAGTGCCTTCATCAGCGCTTTCTGTAATATGGACGAAAAAGACATCCAGATTAAGAGCTGGCAGGAATACAAGTAAATAGGAATTTCATTATATTTGTAACCTCATTCAGGCACGGAAGTATTGGACTTCCGTGCCTATATTCATTTAGACTTATGTACAGACTGCTGACCATTCTCATTTCTTTTCTGTTCACGGCACATGCCATGCGCGCGTCAGTAGCCATTCCTTATGTATTTGTAAAAAACTATACGGTCGACGATTATAAAGCGAGCTGCCAGAACTGGGGCTTTTCGCTGACACCCGACGGTATGCTGTATGTCGCCAACAATTCCGGCCTGCTTGCTTTCGACGGCAACACATGGAAACTATATTCGCTGCCGGGACAGGAAGAGGTGACCGGCGTAACGAACTACAACGACACGATCTACACCCGCAACGAGACGATGTTGGGAAGCTGGACATACGACAAAGACGGAATCCTCCGCTACCACCCGTTGGACACGGTCCCGCCAGAAATCCGCTTCACTCCACCCCCTGTTGAAATACCTTTTACTTTACCGAAAGAAATACAGGATGCACAGCCGAGTGCCTTCGCTACCAACGGAACGCTCTTTTTCATCGGAACCCTCACACAAGGATTATATATCACAGACTCCGACGGTACGATCCTGCAACACCTGTCTTTACAGAACCAACTACAAGACAATATCGTCCGCTTTATCTGCGTACAGGACAACCGGCAAATCTGGGTGGCGCTCGACAACGGATTATCACAAATCTCTTTCGATCCTCCGATCACTTTGTTAGGAAAAAGAAGCGAGATCGGCAAACTGGTGAATGCCGGACTAGATGGCGAAGAGTTGTATATCCAAACCAACCTCGGCTATTTCAAGCGCTCATTGGGAGCCACAAGCCCTTTCATCGCCGTAAGCAAAGCCGAAGCGCAACCTTGCTTTAGGATCGAAAAAGGCCCCGCTCCGACCGTTAAGAAATTATTTAGGGACACGGAAGCAGTGGGCGTATTTGCCGATGCCGAACATGTTTATCCGGCCGGTGACAACCTCTACTGGCTTTCCATCGAAAACGAAGCCGGACTGTTTCACGTAGCGGACGGCATCGGAACATTGAAATGCCGCCTGCTCTTCGACAATTACAATATGAACCTCGTGACGAGAGGCAAACGGATCATCCCTTTGAACGACTCCCTGGTCTTGGTCTCTGCCATGCAAGGAACTTTATTGGTCAATATCCGGGAACTGATCGGCAATAGCCTGGGCAGCACTCCCCTGAAAGTTTCGGGACTCGAATACGTCGATGCTTCCGGTATCCATCACTTGCCGATCAACACGCAACGCATTTCTCTCCCGCACAACTTCCAGGAGTTCAATGTCTGGGCAGGCACCACGATATTCACCTCCAACCACCAGATCAGCTACAAGATCGAAGGCGTATCTTCAGACTGGTCAGCCTGGCAACACGACGGGAAAATCACTTTCCTGCAATTGCCGGAAGGGAGGTATGAATTGAAAGTCCGCAAATACGTCATCAAGGGTCCCTATCCCGAACTCACACTGCCCATCGAAGTCCGCCCTCCCTGGTATAATACCGTATGGGCATGGCTGGTCTATATCACACTCGTCTGGTTTCTCGTGCAGGCCGTGCTCCGCTACAACCTGAAGAACCTGCATAAGGAAGAACAGGAAAAAGCCGAAGCCGAACGGCAAGCCGAGCAACAGCAGATGCAGGTCATAAAAAACCGGATGCTCGAAGCCGAACTGCAAAACAAGAACAACGAACTGACACTTCAGACAACAGCCCTCGTCAAACGCAACCAGGCCATCCAAAGCCTGTTGGAAGAACTAGAAAAACAAAAAGAAACGCTAGGCGAACGTTATCCGAACAAACTCTACATCCGCATGAAGACGCTGATGGAAGAGACTTTGAACAACCAGGCGGACTGGGTACTGTTCGAAAGCTATTTCAACAGCACGCACCAAAATTTCATGGACCGCCTCAGACAGCGATACAGCGATCTCACGACAGGCGATCTCCGCATCTGTTGCTTGCTCCGCATGAATCTCTCCACAAAGGAAATAGCATCCCTCATGAACGTATCCGTACGGGCAATAGAGCTGCGCCGATACCGTCTAAGGAAGCGTTTGGAGCTGGAAGGAGATACGAATCTCGTCGATTTCCTAATGAATTTCTGAAAATATTTTCTCAGATTTTTACATCTTATATACTATTACATATCAGATAATTAAATGCATCATAAAAAGATATGAGAAAGTAATGTTGTAGTATTTCTTTCCACTCAAAGCACTTGCGCAAGCCATGTAGTAGTCCTTTCTTTGTACGCTCCTACGGATTATCCTTTCTTTGCGATCAAAATCTAATTTTCATACATGATGAAACACGAACTGGAAGATCAATTAAAGGCGTTCGAGAAGAAAGGTATCGACCGCCGCCACTTTTTCAAACTGATGGCAATGGCCGGTTTACTGACTGCTGCAAGTACCCAAAAGGCAAAAGCATTTTCAAGCAAAGCCAAAGGTAAAATTGTAATTATCGGCGGAGGTGCTGCCGGTATCAGTATGGCTGCCCGTTTAAAGAGTTGGCTGGACAAGCCGGATATCACTTTGATCGATCCCAGTGACCGTCAGTTTTATCAGCCGGGGTTCACCTTAATCGCATCGGGTGTATATCAACCGGATGACGTCTGGAGAAAGCAGGAGGACTGCATACCCAATGACATCAAATGGATTAAAGATTCTGTTGCTGCCGTCGATCCCGTATGGAATCAGGTAACGACCAAAAATAACGGAAAGATCGCCTACGACTTCCTGGTCCTGACTCCCGGAATCCAAATCAACTGGGAAAAGGTAGAAGGTATCACGCAAGCGACACTTGGACAAGGGAACGCCCACAGCATCTATGATTTCGAAGGTGCACAAAAGACTTGGAAAGCCATACAGGAATTCTCCAAGACGGGTGGACGTGGAATCTACACTGATACTTATACCAAGCACAAATGCGGAGGTGCTCCCAAGAAAATCTGTTTGTTGACAGAACACTATACCCGCAAACAGGGTACACGCGAAACGGTGGATCTGAATTTTTACACAGCATCCAAAGAGCTGTATGATGTCCCGTTTTTCACTCCCCGCTTGTTGGAAATCTACAAAGAGCGTAACATTCCTATCAACCTGAATGTACGAGTGAAAGGTGTGGATACGGCTGCCAAGCAGGTTCATTTCGAGAAGATCGAAACAGTGGGCGATCAGAAAGTCTACACTCCGTTTGTAGAAGATTATGATTTCCTGCATTTCACACCGCCGATGTCGGCCCCCGATTTTGTAAGAGAAGCCGGACTGGGCTGGACGGAAGGTAAACTGGCTGCCGATGCTTGGGTTATGGTAGACAAAGAGACACTGGTACACAAAACATATCCGAATATCGTTTCCCTAGGAGACGTAGCCGGAATCCCGACCAGCAAAACATCCGCTGCAATCCGCAAGCAAGTGCCGATCGCAGCCAAGAACCTGATCTCGCTGATGGAAGGCAAAGAACCGGCAGAGAAATACGACGGATATGCCGCCTGCCCGATCGTGACGGACTACGGGCATGTTCTCTTGTGTGAGTTCAACTATAAGAAAGAGGCGCAAAACTCGTTCCCGTTCACGTTGCTGGACACATCGAAAGAGCAATGGGCCGCATGGCTGTTGAAGGTTTATTTCCTGAAACCCATGTACTTCTACGGAATGTTGAACGGCTGGGCATGATAACTTAAAACAACTCCCTATAATAAAAATGCCAAACTGAAAATCCCCCGGCTCGCTTGTAAGAGTACGGGGGGATTTTATTTCCTTCCGGTTCTATCTCTTATGCTTGACCAACATCAACACGGGATTCGACTCTTCGTCCAAACCGGCCGCAATCTCTTTCAACCCGCCTTTCAACTCACCTTTCCCATAGGCCTCGACCAGCCGGTCGGCAGAAAGAATCTCATAGGCGGCCACTTCCTCGTTTCCGAGACGGGATATCAAGTCCACCCTTTTCCGGGTCGTATAATCAGCATTGAGCACTATCGGCTTGAACACAACCTTTTCACGGCTGTCGTACATCAAATCCGTAGTCGGGAAACCCCTTCCTTTTTCAAAATTAAACTCTTTTCCAATGGTTTGCATGAAACAATAACGACCAGTGTTCACCCCCATCGTAAGGAACATATCCGGATTTTCCGCCGGCTTTTTTACGATGAACGGGATTAATTTGTCTTTTCCGGGAATATAGCGATACACCGTATCGGAAGAGGTATCGGCAAGCAGCCAGTTTCCCTGGTCAGGCGTGATAGAGCGAACGGAAGCGACAGCAACCATATCCCCCTTTTGAACAAACGGAGCCTTGATAATGTCAAAAGGAAGCGGAATTGCCCGGGTGACACTTCCGTCCTGCTTCGATATGAGTGCATGGTAAAACTCCTTATCCCTTTTCTGCCCGTCCTTATAAGAAGCAGACATATCGTAGCAGATCAGATTGTCGGCGTCATAATCGAACACATCCAGATACTGCGCGCCCTCGGCATGCTGGAAACTCCGCTTGAAATTCCCTTGCAAGTCATAGACAAATATCTTCTTGTTCGAAGCACTATTGACAAATATCTCGTCTTTTTCCTCATCCAGGATGATCCCGTTGATAAAAGCATACTCCTCGGCTCCCTGTCCCTTCCGATTGATTTTCCTGACCGCCTTGCCTGTCTTTCTGTCAAAAACGAAGATATTGCCATCGTTGAGCAGATTCGTCACCAGCACGAACCGCTTTCCTATCGCCTTGACACTGCCTTGGGTGATAAACTCGTCGTTCGTTTCCAACGGGATGTATTCCACATCCAAAAAGTCTTGAACAACCCATTCCTTTTCCGGATAATCGGCTTTTACATCAAGAGTCATAAGTGCCTCGACCGTTTCCTGCTGCTTACAGCCGAACATTCCCATGAGAGATAAGAGGGTAAGCGTCCCAATCGTTATTCTTTTTTTCATTGCAAATTGAAATTATATTTCATTATTCATTTGTTGGTGACACTTTGCACCGCTACTTCCTTCCTTTTGTCTTGATTGCATGCCACGACAAGAATCAAAACGACAAGGAAGGTTCCATATTGAACTATCTTATTCAGACTCAATCACAATCTATACGCACAAATGTAATCATTAATTGTGGAATATGGTCTGACACATACTTCTTTTATCAACGACTTCATTACAAAAAACGAATACCTGATGGACCTTAACTGTACCTGTGTTTTAATAATTACCGCCACTCCGATTTCACCAAGGCAAACAAACGGTGCAGTCAATGTCTCAATATAAACCATTCATTGCAAGCAGATTACAGAGGTTTTTCGTTCATTGCGTTTCAATCCTACATCTTAGAATAAATATATTAATAATATATATATATAAACTCATTTCCTTGTGCCCTTTTAAACCGGCATAGAAAAAGACACGACAGGAACGAGAAAAATCCCTTCTTTCGCATCCGGAAGTCCGGTCTTTTACCTCCCGAACTTCTTGGTTTGACACGTCAAAGTCCCTTGTTTCGTACACAGAAGTCCCTTGTTTCAAGGCTCACCTTGATATTGCACGATCATCCTCACCTGCAGCTCCGGGTTTGCCCCCCATCCAGCTGGACAACCGTTATCCAACTGATGCCGGCATCGAATCCGGACCGTAAAGGGCCGTCTATACCTGCTACCCGTAACGCCTGACGTCGAATTCATTCCTCCTCCTCATCCCCATCGTTTCATTGCCCTATAAAGATAAGCAATAAATGCTGATATTCAAAATATAATGACATCTATTTCCTACCTCTTCCTACCTGTTTCTGCACCGATCTTCGCCGATCTTCCCGAAACGGTATTCCTGCCTGTAGCGGGGCCTTATCTTCGTACTGTCATCGATAATGAAAAAAAATCCTTCACCTACACAATCCACTATGCAACAAACATATAGATTATTCTCCACAAACTTTCGTTGCCGGTTAGTCCTGCATCTTCCGATAGTAACGAGGACTGTAGCCGGGCAGCAATTCCGGATGGAACACCCAGATCAGGTCTTTCAGCAGGTAATCGGGATGCAAAGGAAATTCCTCATAATAAGGGACAAGTCCCGTATTGCAGGAATAAATCCGGCGGTTCTTAAAGGCATCGAAGTTCTCGTACGGCGCGTATTCGGCACGCAGGTCACCGTAGGTCATGTCTTCGGACTGGTTATACTTAATCAGCCACATATCGGCATGGATAGCCCGGTCGAGTACCGTCTCGAAAGCCAAAGGCGTACTTCCGGCTCCGGGGAGTTCCTTGAAAACATAATCGGCTCCGGCATCGGCATACATATTGGCGATATAGCTATCTCCCGCCGGCATAAACCAGGAAGCACCGAACTTCTTTTCGGAGATAACGGTCGGGCGAGGCATATCGGCCGTGACCAGCTGTTTCAGATCGAGATAACTCTTTTCCGTTTGCCTGAAAATGGAATCGGCCAACGCTTCCTTACCGAACAGCATCCCGTAGAAACGAATCCATTCGGTACGTCCCAACGGCAGCGATTCCATATAATCGGCTCCCTCGATAATGGGGATTCCCAACTTCTCGACCGGCCCGTAGCCACTATTCTGGAAAGGGGAAACGATCACAAGCTCGGCCCCTTTGTCGATCATCATCTCCACATTAGGGGCGGTCGCCTCTCCCATATCGGCAATCCGTCCGGCTTTCAGCCCTTCCCGGATGGCAGGGGTGTCCATATAGCGAGGCTCGCAAACGCCTATGATCCGCCCTGTCTCGCCCAACTGGTCGATAATAGCCGCATGCACGGATGTATAAACCACGACATTCTGTGCCGGAACCTGCACGACCGTTCCTTTCGGAAGGTTTTCGGGAACAGGCCGGTCACGGTCTACCAAAAGATACCGTTGCAACAGGCGCGTACTGTCCCACGGATCACGCACTTCAACAGCCGTATAGCCATCGAAATGATGCACGGTAAACCCCTGGGCGTAGCGGATGGTGTCGGAAGTTAATAAATTATTTCCAGCAGAATTTTGTACTTTGGGTTGTATACACGAAACAGCCCAAAGTACAAGAATTACGAAAAAACAAATTCGTTTCAAGTGAATATATTTTTACTTATTAGTCATAAATACAAAATCGGCCGGATAAGGAAGCGTTTCAAACTGAGATTTCAGCTTTCCTTCAGAAGAAAAGACATATACATCACCGTTATTCTTCTTATTACTTTTTCCTACATAGATATCACCTGTTACCGGATCTACCCCGATGCCATTAGGAGAGCTGACTACTGTTCCGTCCGTAATAAAATTATCACTTAGCAATTTTTCATTTTTCAAATCATATTTATAGTACTTCACTTCATTTGCATAATAATCATTAAACATGATATAAGCGATATCATCCGCAACTGTCATTTTATAAGCCTTAATACCTTCAACAGTCTTTACTTCGTCAGTTTTAGCATCAATACGTTGTACAATATACGATTTGTCATCTGAATAGTCGCTCATGCAAATAACATATACATCCCCATCGGAATCTGAATAGATATAATTCGGATTCAATGATACTGTAATCGTTTTTTCAAACTCAAAGCTATTTATGTCGACAACAGAGACTCTAGTACTTTGGCTCGGCCAATTCATACCATCTGTATCAGCTGTATAGATGCGCTCATTAGCAATCGTTATACCATCCGGATTAGGTCCAACTTTTACATAGCCTTCAACAGCCATCGATGCAGTATCGATTTTAGCCACATAACCATCGAATGTTGTCAGATATACCTTACCATTGTAAGCTGCAAACATACGAGGAGGACGTATTGCTCCTTGATCGTCTGTCAAAGTCAGTTGTTTCAGACTTGTGGCATCTGCTGCATCCAAGATTTCAACAGTTTTCGAGCCATACATCGATACATATAGTTTCGAACCATATTTAATCATATGCTGCCCCATATCGCCTAAAGCACGATTGTTTTGCTTCTTAAAAATATCTTCAGTTACCTTCCCTTCTGAGTCTAAATAAGAAATCCCAGCATTGTTTCCTCCATAATCACCGCCATTCAGAATATAAACCCCTGTCACTTCTGTCGGAACCTCTATATCCGGTTCTATCTTATCATCATTACAAGAAGAAAACGCTAATGCAACAGTTGCACAAGCAAAACAAGCAAACCAATAAAAATTCTTTTTCATTTTCAATTACATTAATTGTTTGTTAATCAATATCTAGTCTTAATATATAAAAACAAGTCCTCCTCGGAAAGAACGTCCAGGCATGGGATAGTACTTTACCACATCATAATTTATATTACCAACATTTATAATATCAAACTGCAACCGCAAAGAACAGGAAGCAAAAGTAAACGACCGATTCAGCGAAATCGTTTGTTCCGCATAACGATCTATCAGATTCCTTCCTATATTTTGGGGACTTGCATAGCGGTCTCCTACCACGGTCAATAAATAAGACACATTGACCCAGGGCATTTGGAATGCCACAGATACATTTCCTGAATGTCGTGGAGTATAAGGTATTTGATCCCGATAATTCTTCTCAGTCTCGTCTGTTATATCTATCGCATGTTGCCAGGAATAAGAAGCTTGTCCGGATAAAGAAATATTTTTCCATAAAGGAACCTCTGCCGACAAGTTGACATCAATATCTGGTGGAAAAAGCGGCTGCTGAAAGTGATATTCTTCATTTATTTA
>ENA-UEQB01001956-UEQB01001956.1-human-gut-metagenome-genome-assembly--contig:-NODE-1956-length-16121-cov-13.888369_pt1 | contig 16121 bp, 12 predicted proteins | sample MGYA00242901_ERZ507918 | MGnify/ENA primary metagenome ERZ507918 (study PRJEB26167, sample SAMN06115405) | human gut metagenome | host: Homo sapiens | place: China:Sichuan | collected 2016-04-06... | reverse complement strand
ACCCATCGAAGTGATCATCGGCGAGAGCCGATGACACAGTAGGGAATCCTCGCCGTTCACGGCGAGGAGGATGTCAAGTAACAGGTGGTTACGTAACGTATATTACGAGAAATAAGTTTGAAGAATCTTTAATTATTTTAGTACTCGAATTTAGTTGAGCAGAGATTACATTTCGAGCAGGTAGAGGAAAAAACAATCGCTTCCTCTACAATGACTACTGTTTATTTTGTCGGGATTGTGAGTCATGAAAACAGTTTTATTAGTCGACGGATCCAATTTTCTTTATCGAGCTTTTCACGGGCTGCCTGATTTGCGTACGAGCGCAGGCGAGCCCACCGGGGCTATCAAGGGCTTTGCCAATATGCTCAAGATGATTCGCTCGATGATAAAACCGGATTACGCAGCCTGTGTTTTTGATGCGCACGGCGGAACATTCAGAGATGAAATCTACAGTGACTACAAAGCTAACCGCCCTCCCATGCCCGAGGACTTGGCAAGTCAGGTTGAGCCCATTTTCTCGATGGTCAAAGCTCAGGGGTGGCCCTTTTTGCAGGTACCGGGCATTGAAGCTGATGATGTGATCGGAACGCTTGCCAAACAGGCCGAGAGCAAAGGCTTTAAGGTCTTTATCGCGACGGGCGACAAGGATATGAGTCAGCTTGTGACCGATCTGGTCTTTATTCTCAACACGATGACCCGTCAGATTTTGGATGCTGAAGATGTTAAAGAGAAATACGGTGTGGCGCCTGACCGCATTATTGATTACCTCTCATTGATGGGCGATGCTGTTGACAATGTGCCGGGCATTACTAAGTGCGGTCCGAAAACAGCCGCCAAATGGGTTAATGACTTCGGAAGCCTCGATGAAATTGTCCGTCGAGCAGATGAGGTTAAGGGCAAAGCCGGAGAATACTTAAGAGAGGGATTGGCCTTTTTGCCGACAGCCAAAGCACTCGTGACGATCAAAACTGATGCGGATCTCTCGGCCTACGTGAAAGACTCAGATATTTGTTCGCTTACATTTAATGATGAGGATTCTGACTTTTTGGCGCAGTTTTATGCCCGCTGGGAAATGCAGCAAAGTAAAAAGGCAGTCCAAAAACGTGTCTCGACCAAAACAGAAACCAAGAAACCTGAGGTTGTAACAGGCGATCTTTTTGCGAGCATCCCTGATGAACCTGAAGAAAAGCCTGTCGAGAAGAAAGAAGCCGAAGTGAGCATTGTGCAAGACGGTAAAGCATTAAAAGAGCTTGCTCAAAAACTTCACGATACTGAAGAGATCGTTGCCTTTAGTCTTTTGTGCGATCCCTCAGACGGAATGCATGCAACTTTGAGCGGTGCAGCTTTCTTGATCGAAGGAACTTCGTTTTATGTCCCGGTTGGTCAAAAAGGGATTAACGCAAGCCTTTTCAAAGAAGTTTTAGGCGCCTGGTTTGCCTCTGATCACCCGAAAGTGAGTGAGCAGTGCAAATACGCCCGCCACGCTTTGGCTAATATCGGCATTGAACTCAATCGCTTTACCGAAGACGTAACGCTATTGAGTTACGTCATCGAAGCTCACATGAAGCATGAGCTTTCCAATTTAGCTCTGCGTTGGCTCAAAGAAGATATCCCGGCTCTTGAAGATTTAATCGGTAAGGGGGCTAAACAGATTCCGTGTCAAACGGTTGATGTTGAGGCGGCGGCCCGATTTTGTGCAGTCCGCGCTCAGGCCGTAAGCGACGTATTTAAACTGCTGCGGGCCCGAGTCAATGCCGATGAAGGACTGAAGTCTATCTACGAAACGGTGGAGCTTCCTACACAAAACGTGCTCTTTATTATGGAGCGCAACGGTGTGCTCATTGACTCCATGCGGCTTGGAGCACAAAGCGATGCCTTGGGTGATGAGATTGTGAAGCTTGAAGAAGCCTGCTGCAAAATGGCGGGCGAGCGTTTCAATGTCGCGAGCCCCAAACAGCTTTCGCACATTCTTTTTGAGGTGCTCGAGATTCCTGTGCCGCCGAAAACCAAAAAGACAGCCACGGGCGGCTACAGCACCAATGAAGAAGTACTGCAGCAGCTGGCACTGGATTATCCGTTGCCCAAGGCTATTTTGGAGTACCGCAGGTTAAGTAAATTAAAGAGCACTTATACCGATAAACTCCCGATGATGATTTTCCCCAAGACGGGACGCGTACATACGACGTTTGGGCAAACAACTGCCGTAACAGGGCGCTTGGCTTCAAGCGATCCCAATTTGCAGAATATCCCGGTGAGAACCGGAGAAGGGCGCCGGGTGCGCGAGGCTTTTGTAGCTCCGAGCGGCAGCTTCATCGTTTCGGCTGACTACTCTCAGATTGAATTGCGCATTATGGCGCACCTCTCAGCCGATGCGGGACTTTTAGACGCTTTCCATAAGGGCTTGGACATTCACCGGGCCACGGCTTCGGAAGTGTTCGGCGTCGCACTGGACAAAGTATCTCCCGATCAGAGGCGCACTGCCAAGGTGATTAACTTCGGTTTGATATACGGAATGAGTGCGTTTGGTTTGGCTCAAAACCTGGGCATTGAGCCACAGGCCGCAAGAAACTATATTGAACGCTACTTTGCCCGCTATCCCGGCGTGAAAGCCTATATGGAAAAAACGCGTGCTTTGGCTCATGAACAAGGCTTTGTTCAGACCGCTTTCGGCAGACGCCTTTGGCTGCCCGATATTCAGAGTTCCAGAGCGCCCGTGCGTGCCGCCGCTGAGCGTGCCGCCATTAATGCACCGATGCAGGGAACAGCGGCCGACTTAATTAAAAAGGCGATGATTGCCGTTCAAGCTTGGATCGAAGAGCGGGGACTGAAGACTAAGCTTGTGCTTCAGGTGCACGATGAATTGGTGCTGGAAGTACCTGAAGCAGAGCTTGAGGAAGTAAAAGAGACATTACCCAAACTCATGCAAAATGTCGCCTCTTTAACCGTGCCTTTAATCGCAGAGGTCGGAAGCGGCGACAGTTGGGAGTCGGCACACTAAAGAAAAAAGCCTTCGGTTTTAACTTTCCGAAGGCTTTTGACTATTGGCACTGACCGGCTTTTTCAGGCTCATACTGTGCGAGAAGCTGTCCTTTTTCGTCCCAGAACATCAGCCCTTTATCGTTCTGAGTCAGGTATCGGGTGCTTTGCAGGACATTTAAGAGTTTGCCTTCAAGCTTCATCTGATCCGGGGAACACATTCTGCGGGTGGTAGCAGCCGGTGCAAATGAGAAGTTCTTGCCCTCAAGCGTATAAGTGGTATTAAAGAGATTGCAGCCTAGGTTGCCTGAGACGCGAGTCTTATCCAGGAAGTCCATCACAGGGGGCAGATTTTCACAGTTTTCACCTTCTTTTGCAGAGGCGGGTTCACTGCTTACCAATTGCCAAGACGTGCCTTCAAGACTTTTAACCGGATTACCGACCAAATTATCGGCCGGGCTTTTTTCTGTACATCCTGTCAACGCCATAACAAAGGCTCCTAAAAGGGCAATGAAAGATTTTTGCATGATGGGTATTCCTATAAAACATCAGTGCTGATCGTAGACGAAAGTGTTGAAGCTCTCCAGTGATTTTTCAACTTGTTGCGATTTGGTCAAAAAAACGGCTAGGGATTTTGTTCAAAGCCCTAGCCAAACTCTCTCTCTTCTCTTGTTCCGGAGGACCAGCTCTGCTTGTCTCTCACGGCTCTAACTTTACAGGTCCTTCGTTCAAAATACCGATTCAAAATGTATGTGCTCGCAACTAAATATTTCAGAGCAGAGGAACTTTCATCGGTAAATTTTTGGTAACTCCTTTAAAAACAAATAATTAACTGTTTTTAACAAAGCTGTCATTTTTGCATATTGTTAATTTTTCTTCTGATTTCTGCGAGTGAGCATCGTGGCGCAGACACCCGAGACCATGATAACCAGGATGCCGATTTCGGTGACAAGGGTAAGTTCGTCCGCAAAGAAGAACCATCCCATGAGTTCAGCCATGATGATGGCTGAAAACTGCAGACATGAACTTAAAAGCAAATTGCCTTGGCCGAAAGCAAGGGTGAGCGAGCATTGTGCGAAAGTTGCACACAAAGCAATACCGATCAGATAAATAACATTGTCACTTGTAATGGCAGAGAGACCGCCTTCAAAGAAAAGATTACCGAGAAGCCCGTAAACCGTACCGAAAACGGTGAAATAAAAAACGATACGCCAGGAAGGCTCTTTAAGCTGCCCGAGTTCTTTGATTTGCCAATAGGCGACGCTGCCTAAAAAGCCGGAAGCTAATGCCAAAAGGGCACCCAATGTTTCGCCCGAAGAAAACGATGGTCTCAGAACCAGGCAGACGCCGCAGAACCCTAAAAGAATGCATCCCAGAAGTCCCCATGGCATCGGCTGTCTGCGTATGAGCAGGAAAAACACCATGAATGAGGACATGAATAAGGGAGAGGTGTAATTGAGCGTCATGGAAGTGCCCACCGGGAGCATCGTGAGCGACAAAAACCAAAGCGACATCGAAACCGTACCGATGAAGCTGCGCTTAAAGTGACCGAAAAGATGAGGAGTGACAATCGTGTAGCCTTTGGCTCTCACAAAGCTGTAGAGCAGAATTACACCGGCAAGCGAGCGGTAGAAAATAAGTTCAAACGTGCCGAAATCATCGGCGCCCATTTTGACAAATACGGCCATGAGCGAAAAGAAAAACGAGGCCGACAGCATCCAGAGGGATTTCATAGTGATTTTTTGCAGATCAGACGATGGATTGTAGAGCTTGAAATTTTTTTATTCTCTCTGCGCATTTTTGGATGGGGAATGATACTTCAAAAAATGATTGGATGCGCAAAAGCACATGGACGGAAAGCAGCAGATATGGTTGTTTTGAGGAAAACAATATTCCGACTTCTGACATCCTTTATGGCTCAATCTTAAAAGGATGTCGAAGTCGGAATGGCTCTTTAACTAAAGGTCATTGACAAAGTTTTCGACGTCAGTATTAAAAGTATCTGCCTCTTCCCAGAAAGAGTAGTGACCGGTATTTTCATAGTAGGCAGTCTTCACATTGGGAATCAGAGTTGCATGCCGATCAGAGACGGTTTTTAAGACAATCTCGTCATTAATTCCGTGGATCAGCAATGCAGGAACCTTAAAGGACTTCAAGATATCGTCATTTGAGGTTTTTCTCAATAAAATTCCCGCACGGGCAGCCGGTGCCGGATTTACGGACATGCCCAAGAACCAATAAAAGTCATTAAGAGATAAAGGCCTGCAAGCACATAAGCGAACAAATTCAGCTACGGCGTCCAGTCCGGTTTGCATATCATTGGAGCACAAAGCCGTCCCCAACTTTTTATAACGTTCACCGATATCGTTTTCTCGTCCCGGCACGCCAAGTCTTGTGCTTGCATTAACGAAAATGATTCCGGCTAACTGATCCTGGCCAAAATGTCTGATGTAGTCAGAGATGATCATCCCGCCGAATGACCAACCGATCAGAACGACTTTCTTTACGTTGAGTGAATCAATTACCGCTTTTAAGTCTGTCGCCCAAGCTTCGCTTTTCTCATAATCGCCTTCGGGTCTGCCGGATAGCCCGTGCCCCCTGAGATCATAGCGGGCGCAGAGATAGCGTTGGGCAATTGGAGAAGAAAATTGTTTGTCCCAAACACAATGAGAGTGTGACGTCCCGTGAATGAAAACAAGAGCTAAATCGGAGGTGACATTATTTCTTGAAACATAAATAGGTACGTTATTAAAGCCTGAAACAAAGTAGGTTGTTTCTTTCATAATCAATCTCCCAATACCTTATGCATGCAGTCCTTCGCGTTTGACAAATAGGGCAACCATTAAAGAGCCCACAATGCCCAACCCTGCTCCGATATAGAAGGCAGCGTTAAAGGAGTCCATGTATTGGATAAAGTAACCGGTAGCCGCAGGAGCCAAAATGCCGGCCAAAGTTGAGATAAACTGAATGAATCCCGCCATGGAACCAACCTGATGCTGGGGAACAACGGCGATAATCAACGCCTGATATTGCCAGCTCGCCAGTAAAAAGAGCATGGCGACGGTGATGAGGAACGTTGAGAAGTAGACATCGGCGACATAAGCTGATGAAGCAAATGTCACAGCTGTCAGGAACATTGATCCCGCAATAATCCACTTACGGGCGCTGACTTGGTCTCCATTTTGTGCTTTTTTCGTGAAATGGTCAGCAACAATAGCCCCGCCCATTAAACCGATTGTGGCGCCGACCCACGGCAGAGAGGCCAAGATACCCATGGCCGATAAACTGACACCGTGTTGTTGGGTAAGATAACTCGGGTACCAAGTTAAGACCAAAAAGAGAATCCAAGAGTAGGCGAAGTAGCAGACACAGATTCCGAGAATATAGGGGGTGCAAACGAGTTTCCAAATACCTTTTTTGCTGACTTCGGTTTGAGCAGAAGATTTTGTTTCTGAAACCGTTTCAGTTTGACCGCTTTGAATGTAAGCTAATTCAGCCTGATTGACTTTAGGATGGTCCTGCGGCTTTTCCGTCACCGTGTAATGCCAGGCGACAACCCAAACAAAGCCAATGGCACCCAAAATAAAGAAGCAGGCTCTCCAGCCGAACATTTGCATCAGCCACACAACAAAGGGAGTAGCCAACATCGGACCTACCGTGACGCCCAGCATGGCAAAAGACAGTGCTTTAGAAGCATCCGATTTTGGGAACCAGTTGGAAACTAATTTGGTGGTAGTGGCCGGTTGCGGACCTTCGCCCACCCCGAAGAGTAAGCGCGCGATCATAAAGGTGATGAAGTTCCAGCACAGTCCGGTGACTGCGACAAAACCTGACCACACAGCCATCGAGAGGCTATAGGTGGTCTTTGCGCCTAATTTGTCATTGAGTATGCCTCCTAAGAAGGCGCACGGAGAGTACGTCCAGAAAAAGGCACTCAAGATCAGACCCCACTCCATCGGAGAGAGGTGTAGCTCGGCCAAAATCAACGGTGCTGCAACCGAAATCAAGATTCTGTCCGCATAGTTAACCAACGAGGCCAGAAAACCCATGATAGCGACATGATGTCTGACCTTTGTTGGTTGTTCGTTATTTAAATTCGTCGATAGAGATGACATACAGATCCCCTCTAGTACAAAAACTAAAAGTTTTTCTTTAGTGCCTAACGCTGGGAACAATCACGTCCCTAATTCCTTTAAGGCAACCTTGTTTTGATTTTATGAAGAGGCGGAATTTGCCAAATAGAACCAAATTGAATTTGCATTATCAAAAGTCAAAACAACTAGTTGGAGTTTAATAATTATTCTTTAAAAACAGGTAGATAGAATTTGTATTAATATGGTTTTAATCTTGATGAAATAATACAAATCAGTAGATCGATTGATTTTTAAGAAGTTTTCAGTTTTTTTGTGTGTTTGGAAACTTTTTTGTCATAAGACAAAAGAGACTTCAGCGAAAGACTTCCTTATTCTCAGAAGAATTAAACGATGCTTTCAATAACAGCTGATTTGTATTACGAACATGAGCCCGAGTTAAGTTTGGGAAGTTATAAAGATCCTGTTTTTTCAGCCAAAAATCTATTTTGTATTATGAGTTAAAACAAAACTGATCAATAATACATTTCATATTTCATTGTATTGTCAGAATATTTTTTCAATTGCTGTGAGTTTCTTTGATTTTAAGTAATACAAATCAAAAAGTTCTGACCATGTTTAAATGTTTTGGTTCATAGAATTTCTTATCACTGAATGCTCCTCCTACTTTAAAGCTCGGAGAAAATAGATTATGTCCAGTACCGTATTTGACAGTGTTCTTTATCGTGACTCTTTCGGCAGCCCGCAAATGCGTGAGATTTTTGACGATCGGGGTTTGGTTCGAAAATATATTGAAACCGAAATTGCATTAGCGAAAGCCGAGGCTACGTTGGGAGTCATTCCTCAACAGGCAGCAGAAGAAATTGCTCGGAAAAGTTCAGTAGAAGCCTTGGATTTTGACCGGCTGCGCCACGAAACAGAGATTGTCGGCTATCCGATTTTGCCCCTGGTGCATCAGCTCAATGAGCAGTGCGGCGATTCAGGCGGTTACGTTCACTGGGGTGCAACAACACAAGACATTATGGATACGGCCAATGTTTTGCAGCTCAGAGATGCCCTTGGATTAATTGATGCCGATTTGGATGTCTTAATTGATACTTTGGCCCAACTGTCTGAGCGCTATCGAAATACGGTTATGGCCGGCAGAACGCACCTGCAGCAGGCGCTGCCTTGCACCTTCGGCTATAAAACCTCCATCTGGTTGGCGCAGATGATGCGTCATAAAGAACGTTTAAGTCAGCTCAAACCCCGAGTGCTTGTCGGCGAATTTGGCGGAGCGGCCGGAACGTTAGCCTCTTTGCACGGCAGAGGGCTTGAAGTTCAGGCCGAGATGATGAAAGAGCTTCAGTTAGGTGTCCCCACGACATCTTGGCACGTGGCACGAGATGGTTTTGCCGAAGCTGTTAACCTTTGTACGCTCATTACCGGCACATTAGGCAAGATCGCTTACGACGTCATGATTTTGTCGATGAACGAAGTCGGAGAAGTCTACGAACCCTTCGTTCAGGGAAGAGGAGCTTCTTCAACAATGCCTCAAAAGCGCAATGCGATCTCTTCCGAACTGATGTATGCGTGTGCCAAGGGTGTCCGACAAATGGCGGGTTTAATGGTCGATGCACAAATTCAGGATCTGGAGAGAGCGACAGGTCCGTGGCACGCAGAGTGGATTGCTATTCCTGAGGCTTTCATGCTGACGGCAGGCTCCCTCAAACAAGCCAAGTTCCTTTTGGGAAATTTGATTGTTGATGAAAAGAGGATGCTTGAAAATCTGAAAATTTCACGCGGTTGTATCGTTGCTGAAGCCGTTATGATGGGATTGGCTGAATTTGTGGGTCATCAAGTTGCCCATGACGTTGTTTACGATGCCTGCAGAGTCGTCAATACAAAAGGCGGTACATTAGCAGAAGTCTTAAAACGGATACCGGTTGTGGCAGAGCGAATAGATCCGGCCCGAATTGATTACTTGTGTGATCCGGCCAATTATCTCGGGCAATGCCAGGAAATGATTGACAAAGTTCTAGTGGAATATAAAAATTTAAAACGTTAAACACTTGAAAGTTTAGAAGCTAACGCAATCGACTGAGTACGGAGAGGTTTGTGAAATTCAAAGTACCGACCTTGACCGAAAAAATTGTTAAGGAATTGGTTCACGGAATCGTGATCGGCAGGTGGCCTGTGGGCGAGATGCTGCCGACTGAAAAGGAGCTTTGTGAGCGCTTTAAATGCTCCCGAGTAACGATTCGCCGTGCCTTGGATGCCATTGAGAAGGCGGGGATGATCGAGCGACGTCCTCGCATTGGAACAAAGGTTATTTCTACCGGGGCGGGCATCGGTTTTTCTTATGCACTTTCTCGGATAGACGACTTGGATCAGTTGGCTAAAGACCACTCCAGAGTGGTGTTAAATGCTGAGGTTTTAACTCTGGATAAAAAATCGGCTGCTGCAATTGGCAGCCCGGTAGGCACCAAAGTAGTCAGACTCTGCAATATTCGAGTCGGCCAAAGAAAGGATGATCCGCCGATCGTATTTACCCACGTCTACTTTTCTTCAAAATATTCTTCATTAATCGATGTCATTAGAGCTAATCCGGACATTCTAGCTGTCCACACAATTGAGCAGGCCAGTCACAAAGAATGCCGAGAGGTTCAGCAGAGTATCCACGCCGTACTGTTGCCCAAACAGCTTTCTTCTATTTTGTGTGTTTCTGAAAATAGTCCCGCATTGATGATTTTAAGGCGCTATCTGGATGCAGCCGGTCAACCTTTGCTGATTTCTCAAAGTTGGCACCCCGGTCATCGGTATGCATTTTCTTTAAATTTTAAGAAAAATGACTGATTGGGATATTGTCGTTTGTGCATTTTTCAAAACGTCAGGCTAAATTGCGGATTTTCTAAATTCAAAAGATATTCTTTAGCCTCATAACCGCCTCCGTAGCCCGTGAGTGATCGGTCCGCTCCCACGACCCGATGACAGGGAATAATGATGGAAAGGGGATTTTGACCGACTGCGCCACCGACTGCCCGAATCGCTTTGGGGCGGTTAATTTTGCGGGCAATATCAGCGTAAGAGACTGTTTGGCCGTAATCAATCTCTTGAAGAGCCTTCCAGACCTGGATCTGAAAGGCAGTACCGTAAAGTTCAAACGGCACATCAAAATCTTTTCGTCGACCTAAGAAATATTCATTTAACTCATCAATGGCATGCTCGATGACAGCACTACGTTCTTCTTTCAAAGGTAAGTCCAGTAATTTATCGAAACGCTTCAAGATGCTCGCGTGATGCCAGCCATCAGTCCAGTCACTCATAATGAGTTTTTCGCCTAAGGAAGCGAGCATTAACGTACCGCAGGGGCTGTCCCAGGAATTAAATAGAATCTTTTCAGGCATAACGAATTTCAACTTTGAGAAGTTCTCAGTTTAGAAGCTGCACTTAAACTTGTCTATGGAGTTTTTTCCTCATTTTCTATGACATTTTGGCGGTTACCGTTAAAATGAATAAGTTAAATGAAAAGAGCCGAGGAAAGAGAATGCCGCAGCCGAAATCTGTTCAAAAAATGACCTTTGAAGAAGCTATGCAGGAAATGCAGCAGATTGTTGAGAATATGAGAAAGGGTGATTTAACACTGGAAGAAAGTGTGAAAGCCTATCGGCGCGGGAAAGAACTTTCGACTCATTGTCAGACGCTTTTAAATCAGGCGGCAGAGGTTGTCCGTCAGCTAGACGACGGCTCGGAGGCTCTTTTGGAAGAAGCCGACCTTCGCCAGAAAGGAATCACAGATGGACTTTAAGAGTTGGAGCGCAGAGCGTGCGGCGCATTTTGAACTGTGTGCCAAAAAGGCTTTGCCGCCGGAAAATCGCCTGCCTTGGAAACTGCACGAAGCGATGCGCTATGCGGTGCTCGATGGCGGAAAGCGTATCAGACCGCTTTTGACTTATGCCTCAGGCGAACTTGTCGGAGCCGAAGATGAGGCACTTGATCATATTGCCTTAGCGCTCGAATATATTCACTCGTACTCATTAGTGCATGATGATATGCCCTGCATGGACAATGACACTTTGCGCCGAGGGAAACTGACGACGCATAAAAAGTACGGTGAAGCCATGGGTATGCTCGCTGGCGACGCTCTTCAGGCACAGGCTTTTTTTGAGCTCACTCAAACAAAACTCTCAGGTGATCAGATCACGGCTTTGGTAAAGCTTTTGGCAGCGGCTGCAGGCTCAGCCGGCATGTGCGGCGGGCAGGCTGTGGATTTACTCTCCGTTCATCAAAAGTTGGATTTGGATACGCTCACACTCATGCATCGGATGAAGACCGGAGCCATGATTCGGGCGAGCGCCTTAATGGGACTCTATGGCGCGAAGACGATGCCGCCCGCGGCGCTGATCGGTTTAACTGTTCAGTATTCGGATGCAATCGGTTTGGCTTTCCAAGTGATCGATGATATTTTGGATGTGACCGCTGAAACTGCCGTATTGGGTAAAACAGCCGGTAAGGATGCTCTTGAGGATAAACCCACTTATGTTTCTATTTTGGGGCTGGAAGAGTCACGTGAAATGGCCAAAAATGAAATCAATAAAGCGCTCGAAGCACTTAAGGCCATTGAAGCGTTATCGCCTCAATATGTGGGTAAGACTGCTCGGTTAGCCGATATCGCTCAATATATCCTGAGCCGGGACCATTAAGGAGAGGTGATGCGCTTACTGAATCGAATTCATTCTCCGAAAGATTTAAAAAAACTTTCTGTTCCGATGCTCCCGACCCTAGCTCGGGAGATTCGGGAGTTTATGGTCGACTCCGTATCCAAAACGGGAGGCCATCTGGCAAGCAGCCTCGGTGCCGTGGAGCTCACGCTCGCGCTTCACTATGTTTTCAATTCTCCGCGCGACAAGATTATTTTTGATGTGGGGCATCAGGCCTACGCTCATAAAATGATCACCGGGCGCCTGGATCAATTTAAAACACTCAGACAGTATAAGGGGCTCTCAGGGTTCCCAAAGCGAGGTGAAAGTGAGCACGATGCTTTCGGTACGGCCCACAGCTCGACCTCCATTTCAGCTGCGCTCGGTATGGCAGTGGCTGACGCCATGCAGGCCGATAAAGACGCCTGGCACATTGCCGTGATCGGAGACGGGGCTCTGACGGGCGGCATGGCGGTTGAAGCGCTCAATCACGCGGGCACCTATAAAGAAGGCATCAAGTTACTCATTATTGTGAACGATAATGACTGCTCCATTTCGCCTTCAGTGGGAGCGCTTAATCACCACTTGGCCAAACTTGTTTCCGGTCACGCTTTTTCAAGTGCCCGCAATTTCTCCAAGCGTGCCTTAAAGCCCTTGCCCAAATTGTGGAATCTGTTTAAGAGCATGGAACAGCGAACCGTTAATTTCGTTGCTCCGCACTCAACGCTTTTTTCAGCTTTTGATCTCAATTACTACGGTCCGGTCGACGGTCACGATATCGAAAATCTGATTACGGTGCTGCGCAACATCAAAGCACTCGACGGCCCGATGGTGCTGCATGTGGTGACCAAAAAAGGTAAAGGCTACGCACCGGCAGAAGAAAATCCGACGCTCTACCACGGAGTCGGCCGCTTTGATCCCGAAAAAGGCATCATTGAGAAAAAGCCAGATCCCAAACATCCGACCTACACAGAAGTCTTTTCCAAATGGGTCTGTGACATGGCCGCTCAAGATGAAAGACTTTACGCCATTACGCCTGCAATGCGGGAAGGCTCGGGTCTCGTCGAATTTGAAAAGCGTTTTCCGGAGCGCTACCGAGATGTGGCAATTGCCGAGCAGCATGCAGTCACTTTTGCGGCAGGCTTAGCTACAAGCGGAATGAAGCCCGTTGTTGCGATTTATTCTTCTTTTGCCCAGAGAGCCTACGATCAGATACTGCACGATGTGGCGATTCAGAATTTGCCCGTCATGTTTGCGATTGACCGGGGAGGCTTGGTCGGCGCGGACGGTGAGACGCATCAGGGTGTTTTTGATATCGCCTATTTAAGAAGCATCCCGAATATGACCGTCATGACGCCGTCAGACGAAAACGAGTGTCGAAAGATGCTCACGACGGCTTTTAAGATGGATACGCCTGCTGCGGTTCGTTACCCGAGAGGCAAAGGTCCGGGCGTCGTTCAGGACGAGGAGCTCGAGACCATTGAAATCGGGCGCGCCAGAGAAATCAGACACACCTCCATGAAGTCTCGCCGGGTGGCGATTTTAGCCTTCGGGTTGATGGTCAGCCGTATGCAGGAGGCAGCCCAAGCGCTTGATGCCACGCTTATTGACATGCGATTTGTGAAGCCTCTTGATCGTGAGATGCTTATTAAGGCAGCTTCAGAGCACGATTTGCTTTGCACCGTTGAGGACGGTGTAGCGATGGGAGGAGCGGGCAGCGCAGTACTGGAAACACTGTCTGAGTTGGGCCTTCGGGTACCCACGCTTATGATGGGGATTAAGGATCAGTTCGTTCCGCAGGGTGGTATTGATGACTTAATGCGAGACAATGAATTGGATACTGAAAGCGTTATTCGCCGCATCCGCGAAGCGCTGTTAGTAAAGCCTTTGGCGGACTTAAAGCCTCTTAATACGATGGCCGTGAGCGCAAAAGCCCGTTATTTTGCTGAGGTTGAAAATTTAGAAGAGCTCAAGCTCGTACTGGATTTTGCCAAGAGGGAAAAAGTCAAACCCTTTATTTTGGGCGGAGGCTCGAATTTACTCATAACCAATGACTTCATTGACCAGCTTGTGATCCGGATAGCTTTCAATGGTTTTGAGGTCAATGACAAAGACAGAACCGTTGAAGTCGGGGCTGGAGAAGCGTGGCATGAAACCGTCAAACGCATTTTGACTCTCGGCTGGGGAGGCCCTGAGAATTTGGCGCTTATTCCCGGAACGGTGGGCGGAGCCGTTGTTCAAAATATCGGTGCATACGGCGCTGAAGTGGCTCAGTTTGTCAGAAGTGTCAAAGTCTATGACCCGGCAAAGGATACCGTGAAAGAACTGACCAATGAAGCCTGTGATTTTGCCTATCGGCACAGTGTCTTTAAGACTGAAGAAGGTTCGGCTTTAGTTGTACTTTCTGTGATATTGGCTTTTGATGAGAATTGGACGCCAAACTTAAGTTACAAGGAATTGGCTAACGCTTTTGCTGATACCGAACCCACGCCGGAGTCGATTTTTAAAGCGGTCGTGGCGGCTCGCAACCGCAAGCTTCCGGATCCTAAAGCACTGCCGAGTGCCGGGTCTTTCTTTAAAAATCCGATCGTCACGAGGGAAGTCTTTCAGGAGCTTTTGGTTAAATTCCCCAGTATTGTGCACTATCCGTTAGCAGGCGGCCGGGAAAAATTAGCTGCCGGCTGGCTCATTGATCAGGCTGGCTTAAAAGGCGTGCGAGCGGGGGCTTCCGGAACGTATGAAAAACAGGCATTGGTTTTGGTCAACCATGCCGGTCAAGCGAGCGGCAAAGAGCTCTTAGCCTTCAGTGCTCAAATTCAGGAAAGCGTTCTCAAGCAATTTGGCGTTATGCTTGAACCGGAACCTGTGATTTTGGATTAAATTATTAAGAATAACTTTTTCTTTTTATAGGAAATACACCATGCGAGTAACGACTCTCGAACAATTGGTCAAGGCCGGTGCCTTGAAAGACAAGCGCGTGTTTATTCGTTCCGACTTGAATGCTCCGCGCGATGAAAACGGCAATATCACTAATGAAGCCCGTCTTGTGGCTTCTGTTCCCGCTATTCGTATGGCTCGTGATGCGGGTGCTCGCGTGATGGTGGTGAGCCACTTAGGCCGTCCTAAAGAAGGAGAAAAAACCGCTGCTGACAGTCTGGCTAAGATTGCTGAGCGTATGGGTGAACTTTTGGGCAGCCCCATCCGTTTGATTGACAATTGGGTTGACGGCGGCTTTGAAGTGGCACCCGGTGAAGTGGTCATGCTTGAAAACTGCCGCTGCAATGTGGGCGAAAAGAAGTGCACGGAAGAACTCTCGAAAAAGTACGGTGCGCTCTGTGACGTCTTTGTTAATGACGCTTTCGGTACGGCTCACCGCGCACAGGCTTCTACTTACGGCGTCGCTCAGTATGCCGATATCGTTTGCGCCGGTCCCCTGATGGCAGCTGAAATTGATGCACTCACCAAGGCCGTTGAAGAAGCTAAGCACCCCCTCGTCGCTATTGTGGGCGGCTCGAAAGTCTCCACGAAACTCACCATTTTGAATAACTTGGCTCAGAAAGTCGATCAACTGATCGTGGGTGGCGGCATTGCCAATACGTTCCTCATGGCTGCAGGTTACAAAGTCGGCAAGTCTTTGGCAGAACCCGATCTGCTTGATGAATGCAAGAAGATTTTGAAGACGCTCGAAGAAAAGGGCGCAACGCTTCCTTTGCCCACTGACGTTGTGGTTGCTAAGGAATTTTCTGAAACGGCTGAGCATCGCACCTGCTCCATTGAAGAGGTTCAGGACGATGAAATGATTTTGGACGTGGGTCCTGAAACCGCTAAGTCTTTGGCTGAAATTTTGCAGAAAGCCGGCACCATTGTTTGGAACGGTCCGGTCGGTGTATTTGAAATGCAGCCCTACTCTCACGGCACTGAAGTTATGGCTGAAGCCATTGCCAAGGCTACCGAAAACGGTGCATTCTCTATCGCAGGCGGCGGCGACACCGTTGCAGCTGTCGGTAAATTCGGTATTGCCGATCGTATTTCCTACATTTCGACGGGTGGCGGTGCTTTCCTTGAATTCTTGGAAGGCAAGGTATTGCCCGCTATTGAAATTTTGGAAAAACGCGCTCAATAGGCTAGAGAAATCATCTAAAACTATTAATAAATTCTCAAAATTAGAGCTCCATATTTTTGGGCTCTTTTTTTATTGTTATAAGTAATTGAAAAACAATGATTATTGATAGTTTAATGCTAAAATTTATTAATATGTAATGTAGATAATTTTGAAAATTAAATGTATATATTTTTGATAGAGTAATGATTAATAATCTCTGTAAGAAGAGTTAGAAATGGGTATTCTTAACTACAAAAAACTTTTGATGGATGA
>ENA-UEQB01001952-UEQB01001952.1-human-gut-metagenome-genome-assembly--contig:-NODE-1952-length-16139-cov-8.287884_pt1 | contig 16139 bp, 11 predicted proteins | sample MGYA00242901_ERZ507918 | MGnify/ENA primary metagenome ERZ507918 (study PRJEB26167, sample SAMN06115405) | human gut metagenome | host: Homo sapiens | place: China:Sichuan | collected 2016-04-06... | reverse complement strand
ACGCTCGATGATCAAAGGCGAAGCACTCTTTCTGCGTGGCTATCAATACTTCCTGTTAGTCAACAATTACAAAGAAGTGCCTTTGAGACTGATTCCATCCAACGAAGATGAAACCAATAAAGCCGCTGCTACAGAAGCTGCATTATGGGCACAAGTAGAAGAAGATCTGGATAACGCCATCAAATGCAACCTGCCAGTAGAACGCTCTACTGCCAAAGAACGCATAACTAAAGGTGCAGCTATTGCAATGCTGGGCAAAGTATATGCCACCCAACACAAATATCCGGAAGCCAAACAGCTATTAGGTACATTACTGAAAGCTCCTTATTCTTACGAATTGATGGACAACTTCGAAAAGAATTTCACAAATGAAGAAGAGTTCAATAAAGAATCCGTATTTGAACTGGCATACAGTCCGGACGGAGACTACTCCTGGAGCAATGAAAGCGGTATCTGTTTAGGTTGCTATATTCCTCAGTTTATCGGTCCGGTAAAATCCGGCGGATGGGCTAAATTAATGCCGAACTCCCTGATCGTAGGAGAGTTTACAAAAGAAACACGTCCGAGTGATGCAGATACCAAGTTTGACAAACGTATGTATGCCAGCCTCTTTTTTGATGCTGCCAACTATGGAGATAAAGTTCCTAACGAGAAATGGTATGGAAATAATTACTCCATGGATGATCTTTGGGAAGGCAATGAAGGAAAAATGGCAGGCGGAGCACCAAGTTTCAACGTCAATGGGACAGCAGGTAAGTTCCTGATAAAGAAAAATACTGCATATTATGTGGATGACAAGGCACCGGACAACATGGGCAACAAAGAAGGAAGGTCCAGCAATTTGCGCGTAATGCGCTTTGCCGAGGTACTGTTGCTTTATGCTGAAGCATGAGCCAAAACCAATGATCAGGCTGGTGCCAACTATGCTTTAAAGCAAATCCGCCAAAGAGCAGGACTTACGGAAAAGACTTTTGCACAAGCTGAATTAATGAATGAAATAGAACACCAATGCTTATTGGAGTTCTTTGCGGAAGGACATCGTTTTGACGATTTGAAACGTTGGTATTCGCCCAGCGAAATTCAGTTGATCTTCAAGGCGAATGGAAAACAAGGTGCGGAAAACTTCCAGGAAAAACACCTTTATTATCCTATACCGACAAGTGAACTAAACAATAATACTGCCATGGAACAAACCAGTTTATGGAAATAAAAAACCTAGCAAGATTAACTTAATAAAGAAACAACATGAAAAAGATATATTCATTATTATTTATAGCACTTTTCCTCTTTTTAGGATACTCTTGCGACGATGGAAGTTTGGATCACAGCGATGTCTACATTCCGGACCCTGTAGAAGAAAACTTTGAAGATGACGGAATTGCGCCGGAGCCAACCACTACCGCTGTCATAAAGATGAAGATTGGAGAAGAGAACAAACACCAAGTGATTGATGGTTTCGGTTGTGCATTCTGTGGATGGTCACACCGTATTTGGAATACCATGCAACGTGATGCGGTGATGGAAGACTTGTTCGGAAAATCAGGTTTAGCCCTGAATATTTTCCGTGGCGAAGTATTCCCTTCTTATTGTAATCCGGAAACGGGTGATATTGAATTCAAAATGGACCGCAACTTCATGCTGCGACCCGATGATCCTTCTATGATCAATAACTATTGGCGTAACTACAACGGTGAAGAGTGCGGAGAGCAGACGCAACTGGGACAAATGTGGCTGGTTGACCATATTAACAAAAAATTTAAAGATGTCAAATTCTTCTTCTCTGTTTGGTGTCCCCCTGTTGTATGGAAAAGCAATGGTAAACTTAATGGTGGAAGCCTGAAAACGGACTACTACGAAGATTATGCAAAATACCTGATGGATTTTGTAGATGCGTATGAAAAAGGATTGGGCATTGATATCTATGCGATGTCCGGATGGAATGAACCGGACGTTCTATCCAGCATGGGAGGATGGGCCAGTTGCTCTTGGAGCGTAGACCAAATGGCTAAATTCGTACTCGAAAACCTTCGTCCAGAGATGGACAAGAGAGGATATAGTGATATGAAACTAGTATATGGCGAAAATGCCTGGTGGTCATGGGCTACTAAACATATTAACTCAAGTCTTGAAAAGTATCCAGAATTGGCAAACCAGAATATGATTACGGCAGGACACGGCTATTCCACAACAGATGCAAGTATCGCACCTTTCGAGCAAGCGGAAAAGCATAATCTCCATATCTGGCAGACAGAGATCAGTGATGATAAGGACCGTAAGGAAACATGGCCGGATGCAATGAAGTGGGCAAAAACCTTCCACAGTTATATGGCAAATGGTAATGTAAGCGGCTTTGTATGGTGGGCAGGTGCACGTCCTTGCAGCACAACGGGCGAAAACCTAATTCAGCTGGAAGAGGCATTGCCTAGTACAACCTACTATAGAGTACCCCGCTACTATACTTTCGGACAGTACACTAAGTACATCGAACCTGATGCTGTACGTGTGGATGTAGAAGCCGTTTCTTCAGAAGCCGACAAGCTTCCGGAAGAGTTATTGGTTTCTGCTTATATAAAAGACGATACTTATACCATCGTACTGGTCAATGCTTCTGAAAAGGAATCCTTCTCTACTTTAGTGGAGATCGAGGGAGTGGAATTCCAAAATATGAGAACTTATACATCCAGTGAAAATGTGAAATGGCAACAAAAAAAGATCAATCCGTCTTCAAGCGGTTTGCGTGCCATTACTGTTCCTAAATACAGTGTAGTAACTGTGACCGGCAAAATAAAAGGCCACGAAGCTGAATAATGAATTATAAATTAGAGAATACCATGAAAAAAAATATAATATATTTAGCAGGAATCGCATTTTGTGCTATCGGATTATTTTCCGGTTGTGACGAAGATGCACCCAATTATGCAAATCTGGCTGTAAATACAAAGACCTTAACGATCAATCTGGATGAAGCAACCGAAGGAAGTTTTAATATCGTTGAGGGGAATGGTAACTATAAAGTGATTAGTTCGAATGCCACAGTCGCAACAGCAGTTGTCTCAGGCAACGAAGTAATTGTGACAGGTCTGGAATATGGCACTGCAACATTGACCGTTACTGACTGGGCCAAGAAGTCTGCCAGTGTGCAAGTTATTGTGGATCAGGAACAAGATCTGGTAATAAAGACAAGTTCCACTACTATGTTCTTCGGAGAATACAAGACTCTGGAAGTATATACCGGAAACGGTGGATATAGTATTACCTCCTCCAACGAATCAGTGGCAACTGCTACAATCAGTGAGGACGGTAAAATAGATATTACTTCTATTATCCCGGGAACCACTACGCTGACTGTAAAGGACAAACATAACAAAACGGCTGATATTTCAGTGAAAGTCATCAGACGCCTGTCCCTTGATCGTTCAGAAGAAATTACTTATCTGACCGTGGGTGAACCTCTTACGATCAAGATTCTAGATGGTAACGGAGGCTACACTTGTACAAACAATGGTTCCGCTACTTATCTGAAATGTACGATGGCAGAAAATGGAACGGACGTAATTATCGAAGGCCTCAAAAGATATCGTTTCAACAAGGCGGTAACCATCAAAGACCAGGAAGGACAGTCCATCAATATTAATGTAGTCTATATAGACGATCCTTATCTGGAAAATCCATCTTACCGCTACTTAATAGCAGGGTCTTCTTCTTATCAGGCTATCTCTACCTCAACAGTAGGCTCTATCACTCATTCAAAGGAATTTAACATGTCCGAATTGGTGATAAAAGGAACAGGAAGTTATGCCAGTGGTTTCTCTGTTCAGTTTACCGGTGACTTGACAGAAGGCAATAAGAGTGATGCAGTATTATATAAAGTAACAAGAAATGCAGTCGATAAGAGTGTGAAATATTCGATAGAAGACTGCCGGATCGATAAAGTGGAAGGCGACTGGTATTGGGTTAGCTTTGTAGAGCCGAATTGCACCGCCCGCTCTTATATGATTACTAAGCAATAATTTGTAAACTTGACACATCCAGTATTTGAAAGTACCCCCATACTTTCAATGTGATGAATATAAAAAAGAGACTGTTCTTGCAACACAGTATATTACATATATCTGTCTGAATTGTGGCCAGTCTCTTTTTATCTCGTCAGGCAACACAGAAGAATCGTATCCGACTCTTTATAATTTTATGAATAGATATGAATAGATATGATAACAGATTACATATTCTTACGAAAGAATATGAAACACTCATCTCACGTGAAAATGAAAAAATACTGCCCGGCAATGGAATATTTGAACGTTACAAATATCCTATTTTGACGGCTGCCCACACTCCCCCCGAATGGAGATATGACTTTAATCCGGAAACCAATCCTTTTTTTATGGAACGTTTCGGCATTAATGCAGTATTCAATGCAGGTGCTATCAAATTCAACGGAAAATATCTTGTTATGGCACGGGTAGAAGGGCATGACCGAAAATCATTCTTTGCAATCGCCGAAAGTCCCAATGGCTTTGACAACTTCCGTTTCTGGGAATATCCAGTACAACTGCCGGACTTATATCCGGAAGAAACAAATGTTTACGATATGCGCCTGACGAAGCATGAAGATGGATGGATATACGGTATCTTCTGTTCGGAAAGCAGAGATCCGGAAGCACCTGCAGGAGACCTTACATCAGCCATTGCAGCAGCAGGAATCATACGTACCAAAGACCTTAAAAACTGGGAACGCCTGCCAAATCTCATCTCCGGAAGTCAACAACGAAACGTAGTGCTACACCCCGAATTCGTAGATGGCAAATATGCTCTTTATACCCGTCCGCAAGATGGATTCATCAACGCAGGAAGTGGCGGAGGTATTTCCTGGGCATTAATAGACGACATTACCCATGCAGTGGTCAATAAGGAAACCGTCATAGAACAGCGCTATTATCACACGATCAAAGAAGTGAAAAATGGCGAAGGTCCTCATCCTATCAAAACCCCAAAAGGATGGTTGCACCTTGCACACGGAGTTCGTGCCTGCGCCGCCGGACTCAGGTATGTTTTGTATATGTATATGACTTCTTTGGAGGACCCGAGCAAAGTAATCGCACAACCGGGAGGATACTTTATGGCACCTGTAGAAGAAGAAAGAACAGGAGATGTATCCAATGTACTATTCTCTAACGGATGGATTGCGGACGAAGACGGAACCGTGTATATTTACTACGCTTCCTCCGACACACGGATGCATGTAGCAACTTCTACCATCGAACGATTAACAGATTATTGCCTGCACACACCAGAAGATAAACTTCGCTCCACAACTTCCGTGGAAAATATATACGATATTATAGAAGCCAATAAACTGGTCATGTCAGAAAGCATTGTTACATCATAGTTTCAAGTTTATTAATCAACAAAGAAATAGCTTTCAATCAAACAAGGTTTTTATACAGATAAGGTATAAAAGCCTTGTTTCTTTATATCCAACTATACGGACACCTGTCTACTATTATTTTCCGAATAAAGATACTTCTATTCAAATAGTATCAGAATGAGCTAAAATAATATTTGTTTCCTTATCACTTTCCATCTACCTTTGCAACATAGATTATTAATATATAAAACCTAATCAAAATAGCAACATGAAATTACACACACCCGATCTTCTCATCATCTGCGCCTATCTCATTACCATGATTGTCATCGGACTCATTTTGAAGAAACGGGCAGCACAGAATATGGATTCCTATTTCCTGGGTGGCAAATCACTACCTTTCTATATGCTGGGTCTATCCAATGCATCCGGCATGTTCGACATTACAGGTACTATGCTGATGGTATACTGGGCATTCGCTTATGGCTTCAAAAGTCTTTGGATTCCCTGGTTATGGCCGGTATTCAATCAAATATTCCTGATGGTTTATCTGTCCGTATGGCTGCGCCGTTCCAATGTACTCACCGGGGCCGAATGGATCAAAACCCGTTTCGGCAAAGGCAAAGGAGCTACCCTTTCTCACACAATCGTGGTAGTATTTGCTTTATTGAGCGTACTTGGCTTCCTGAGTTACGGATTTATAGGAATAGGTAAATTCATGGAAATCTTTATTCCTTGGGAAGTCATCTCACCTTATATTCCTTTCACTGTTTCACCGGAGTATGTTCCTCATGTATATGGCATTTTCTTTACAGCTATCGCCACCTTCTATGTAATGTTGGGAGGAATGCTGAGCATTGTATGGACTGATGTCGTTCAGTTCCTTATCATGACAGTAGCTGGCATCGTCATCGTAGTGATTGGTATGCAGATGGTGGCACCCGATATGATACACTCCTTTGTACCGGCAGGCTGGGATTCCCCTTTCTTCGGATGGACACTCGATATAGACTGGAGCAGTCGGATGAGCCTGTTAACCGAGCGAATGGCAAACGAACCTTACAGCCTGATAGGTATCTTTGTCATGATGGCTTTACTCAAAGGTATCTTCATGAGCATGGCCGGTCCTGCCCCCAACTATGATATGCAGAAAATCCTATCCTGCAAGTCGCCTAAAGAAGCGGCGATGATGAGTGGTTCTGTATCTGTAGTACTATTAATTCCCCGTTATCTGATGATTATGGGATTTGCGTTACTGGCCATCTACTTCTTTAAGGAAGATGGAGGATTGTCACAAATGGAAGTTACACGCACAGACTTTGAGACAATTCTTCCTCATTTAATAACCCGATATGTCCCGTCAGGACTTGCCGGATTACTACTGGCAGGTTTGCTGGCAGCTTTCATGTCCACTTTTGCTTCTACCGTCAACGCAGCTCCCGCCTATATAGTGAACGATATTTATCTGAAATATATCAACCCGAAAGCGAGTGTCAAAACGCAGATACGCAGCAGCTATGTCATTTCTGTAGCGGTAGTAGTAGTCAGCACTATCATCGGATTCTTCCTGAAAGACATCAATGAAATATTCCAGTGGATTGTAGGCGCACTTTTCGGAGGCTATATCGCAGCTAACGTACTAAAGTGGCATTGGTGGCGATTCAACGGTGAAGGCTATTTCTGGGGAATGACTGCGGGAGTAATAGCCGCTATTGTCATGAAATTCACTGTACCTGATGCATGGGTACTCTACTTCTTCCCTGTATTATTCGGCATTTCACTGATCGGATGTATCATTGGAACTTATAGCGCCCCGGCTACAGATGAAGAAACACTTATCAGTTTCTATGTCAATGTGCGTCCGTGGGGCTGTTGGAAACCGATTCAGGAAAAAGCAATAGCACGCTATCCTCACATCCGGGTAAATAAAAACTTCAAAAGAGACGCATTTAATGTGTCTGTAGGAATTATCTGGCAATGTACTCTTACTATCATCCCCATGTATCTTGTTGTTCGTGAACAGCTGGGACTCTGGAGTTCTATCGCTTTGCTGCTGATTACTACGCTTATATTGAGAAAGACGTGGTACAGGCCTTTATGCAAAGAAGAAATAAGATACAACGAGGAGATGAAACAAATAAAAGAACAAAAAGAAGATTTAACTTAACACACTAAAACAGAGAACCGACCATGAAAAGACTATCAGTAATACTATTGTCATTTTTACTATACCTTCCGCTATACGCTCAATTCAGAGGAACAGTCTATACCGACACCGATCAATCGGGCACATTCGACAAAGGAGACAAACCACTGGCGGGAGTGATGGTAACTGATGGAATGAATGTAGTAAAAACAGATAAAAAAGGACGGTTCTCCCTGCCAGGGTTCGAGAAAACCCGGTTCATCAGCATCACTACCCCTGCCGGGTTCGAGACGCAACAATTCTACCTCCCTGTCAAAGAAAACAGAAAGAGTTATGACTTCCTGCTGACCGAAAGCGAACGGACCCAACCGAGAGAGCATTCTTTCGTTCAAATCACCGATACGGAAGTAACCGGAGGAATGGGACGTTGGGTAACTGACTTACAACAATATGTAAAGAACGAAAAGCCTGCCTTTCTGATTCATACCGGAGATATCTGTTATGAACCGGGATTGAAAATGCACAATCAAGTAGTGAACGCAGAGACTATGAATTGCCCGGTCTACTATTGCATAGGCAATCACGACTTAGTAAAAGGCAACTATGGTGAAGAACTCTATGAATCGATTTATGGTCCGACCTGGTATTCGTTTGATATAGGAAACATTCATTATGTCGTTACCCCCATCGATCACGGAGACAATCCCACCGATTATACTCAAAGGGATGTATATAAGTGGCTAAAAAACGACCTCGCCATGATGAAGAAAGATCAGTCATTGATTCTCTTCAACCACGATCTGTTCACCCCCGGCGATACTTTTGTTTTCAAAGCCGATAACGAACATATCCTCGACTTCCGTACTTTCAATACAAAAGCACAACTCTATGGACACATGCACTACAACTATGTCCGTAATCAAAAAGGTATTTACACGATCTGCACCGGCACACTGGATAAAGGGGGCATCGACCATTCACCTTCTTCTTTCAGGGATATAAAAGTAGATGCAAATGATCATATCACAACGCAACTGCGATACACTTTCATTGAACCGCAAGTCGCCATCGTTTCTCCGATGGAGAATCAAACAGCCCCAATACATCCGGACAACAACCTGCTTCCGGTTTCGGTCAACACCTATAACTCACAGGCAAGAACATCGCGTGTTTCTTATATCCTGAATGATTTGGAAAATCATCAGGAAATAGCCAAAGGCGAACTGATTCCCCGCAGTGACTGGAACTGGAGTGAAAACATCCAAATTCCAGCTAATATAGACGGAAAGAAGCTGGGCCTGACAGTGACCTCATTCTTCAACGACGGAAAGAAAGCGACTGCCACAAACCGATTCCTTTATCAAAAGGACTTTAAATTGACTACCATTCCGGGAAAAGACTGGAACACTTTACTTCAGAATGCCAGTCATTCCGGCGGAATAAATGACTCTCAGATCAAACTTCCCCTGCAACTCCAATGGACAGCAAACACAGGCAGTAATATTTTCATGACGTCCCCCATCATCGCCAGACAAAAAGTATTCATTGCCACTACCGACGATAACACGTCACTCAATACATACATTTGTGCATTCGATTTCAATTCCGGCAAACAAATATGGAAATTCCGCACGGAAAACTCAGTAAAGAATACGATTGCCTATGAAGATGGAATCATTATCGCCCAAGATGCCTCTTGTAATCTTTACGCCCTTGACGCAGAATCGGGAAAACTACTGTGGCAGCAATACATCCACCTGAATAGCTATCCTTATCTGACGGAAGGACTAACAATAGACAAGGGAATCGTTTATGCCGGAATCGGTACCGGACTTTCAGCCTACGACTTGAAAACCGGAAAAGTAATATGGACAAACAAAGACTGGAAACAACGGGAAGGCTCTACCACCACACTCACCGTTACCGGAAATGTATTAATCAGTGGAACGCAATGGGGAGGGCTATACGGCAACGATATCCGTACAGGCAAACAACTTTGGAAACTCTCTGATAACGGACTCGGTAACCGGGGAGCTTCTCCGGTCTATAAAGATGGGAAATTGTGGATCATTTCTTCCAAGAGCTTTTTCATGATAGAACCTCAAACCGGAGAAGTACTCCAACAAAAAGAGTTATCAGCCAATCTGGATGTTACGTCTACACCGCTTGTCACCGAGCAAGAAATTATATTCGGAACCGCAGACCGTGGAATCATGGCACTGGACAAATCCACACTTTTCATCAAATGGAAAGCTGAAACAAAACCTTCACTCGTATATACAGCCCCTTATTCTTCCACTCCACAAGCCGGAGTAGAAACAAGCCCTGTATTATCACAAGGAATTGTTTACATCGGAGCTTCCGACGGATACTTATACGCCATCGACCAAGCAACGGGGATTATCAAAGACAAGTTGTACTTCGGAGCACCTGTTTTCTCAACGATAGCCGTATCGGGAAACAGAATGATAGTTTGTGACTTTGCCGGCAATGTTTTCTGCTTTGCATCCAACTAAATTTGCCGGCCTCTCACTCTTTCTTATCATAATGAACGAAACCAATCGGTTTACGTTTCTTATGCTGGGGTACTTGTTTCTGTTTATCAGCCAATTGCGATAAAGCTAAATAGATGCTGTCCAATTCTTTGCGGGTATCTTCGTTAAGGTCGTTGATTGCCTCCAATGTTTCCTCACCTATCTGATTGATCATTGCGAAAGCTTTGCAACCTTGATGCTCCAACTCTTGTATGCGCTGTTTCAGCTCTTCTATTTCTTCATTCTTGGCTTCACTAGCCAATACATATTGGCGGATACTGACAAAAGCACGCATCACGTTTCTATTAATCTCAATTGCAGTAGAAGAATGCAAAACACTGCTTAACATCGCTACACCTAATTCGGTAAAAGCAAAGGGCAAGTATTTAATATTACTGCCTCTTCCCTCATTCAAGATGCCAATTTGGCATCTTGAAAGTTCTTCGCGGGTAACTTCGAACATAAAATCTTCCCCTTCAAACCTCGCCATATTACGTTTGACCGAACGTTTTAACTGGGCAGTTTCAACACCATACAATTCCGCCAAATCGAAATCGAGCATCACCTTCTGCCCTCTGATCTCATATATTTTATTCTGAATAATCTGCAGTTCCATTTGTGTTATAGTTATTTCTGACAAAGATACTCCAAATATCAGCCCAAGCAACGATTCACGACCTTTTTATTTTCCGGAATCGGGCCTCCCCCTGTACAGTTTTTCCCACCCGCAGCGTTGTAATTTAAAGATTATCACGTATCTTTGCCCCTCAATCATAAATATGAGATATGGCTATTACAATCAAGAAAGTCTCCACAAAGAGAGAACTTAAGAAGTTTATTCGCTTTAATTACAGGATGTATAAGGGCAACCCCTATTCCGTGCCCGATCTCTACGATGATATGCTCAACACATTCAACAAAAAGAAGAATGCGGCATTCGAGTTCTGTGAAGCAGACTATTTCCTGGCATACCAAGACGACAAAATCGTAGGCCGTGTGGCTGCTATTATCAACAACCGTGCCAACGAAAAATGGGATGCTAAAAACGTCCGTTTCGGATGGATAGACTTCATCGATGATCCTGAAGTATCATCCGCACTTATCAAAACTGTAGAAGACTGGGGAAAAGAACGAGGTATGACCCATATTGCCGGACCACTCGGATTTACCGACTTCGATGCTGAAGGAATGCTGATTGAAGGCTTTGACCAGCTCAGTACGATGGCCACCATCTATAACCACCCGTACTATCCCGTACACATGGAGAAACTCGGTTTCGAGAAAGATGCCGACTGGGTGGAATACAAAATCTACATCCCCGATGCTATTCCCGACAAGCACAAACGTATCTCCGAACTGATTCAACGAAAATACAACCTGAAGATAAAGAAATACACCTCCGGAAGAAAAATAGCCAAAGACTACGGACAGGAAATCTTCGAACTGATGAACGAAGCATACAGCCCGCTCTACGGCTACTCCCCGCTGACACAACGGCAAATCAACCAATACGTCAAAATGTATCTTCCGATTCTTGACTTACGAATGGTTACCCTTATCACCGATGCCGATGACAAGCTGGTTTGCGTAGGTATCTCGATGCCTTCACTGGCCGAAGCCCTGCAAAAATCACACGGACGATTACTGCCACTCGGATGGTTTTATCTGCTGAAAGCATTATTCATGAAACGTCGTGCCAAAATGCTTGACCTACTGCTTGTAGCAGTGAAACCGGAGTACCAAAATAAAGGTGTTAACGCTTTGTTATTTTCCGATTTAATTCCAGTTTATCAAAAATTAGGTTTTATCTTTGCGGAAAGCAACCCCGAACTGGAACTGAACGGAAAAGTTCAGGCACAATGGGATTACTTTGAGACTAAGCAACATAAGCGCCGCCGTGCGTTCATCAAAGAAATTAATAATTAAGAATGAAGAATGAAGAATTTTGCTATGCTGTAACGTCTCGTATAGTTATTCTTCATTCTTCATTCTTCATTCCTCATTCTTCATTTTTAAAAGCTATGGAAGAGAACGAATTGATACCTGTAGACAACAACAATACAGTAGAGTACACAGATGACAATATCCGCCACTTAAGCGACATGGAACATGTGCGCACACGCCCCGGTATGTATATCGGCAGGCTGGGCGACGGTGCGCATGCCGAAGACGGAATCTATGTCCTTCTGAAAGAAGTCATTGACAACAGTATCGACGAGTTCAAGATGCAAGCCGGTAAGAAAATCGAAATTACCGTTGAAGAAAACCTCCGTGTCAGTGTTCGCGACTACGGTCGAGGCATTCCGCAAGGAAAACTGATTGAAGCCGTAAGCATGCTGAATACAGGTGGTAAGTACGACAGCAAGGCATTTAAGAAAAGCGTCGGTCTGAACGGTGTCGGTGTGAAAGCCGTCAACGCATTAAGCTCTCGTTTTGAAGTACGCAGTTACCGTGACGGTAAAGTACGCATCGCCACTTTCTCGAAAGGTAACCTGCTAACTGACATGACGCAGGACACCGAAGAAGATAACGGAACATACATCTTCTTCGAACCGGATGCCACACTGTTCGTAAACTACTGCTTCAAGCCCGAATTCATCGAGACGATGTTACGCAACTACACGTATCTGAATACGGGACTTGCCATCATTTACAACGGCCACCGAATCTTGTCACGTAACGGTCTGGTAGACCTGTTGAACGACAATATGACGGCAACCGGACTCTATCCTATCATCCACCTGAAAGGAGAAGACATCGAAATTGCTTTTACACATACCGGACAGTACGGAGAAGAATATTACTCCTTCGTCAATGGGCAGCATACTACCCAAGGAGGTACTCATCAAAGTGCTTTCAAGGAACACATCGCCCGCACCATCAAAGAGTTCTTCAACAAGAACATGGATTACACCGATATTCGTAACGGGCTGGTGGCAGCCATCGCCGTCAACGTAGAAGAACCGATCTTCGAAAGCCAGACTAAAACCAAACTGGGCTCTACCAATATGGCTCCCGGAGGTATGACAGTCAACAAATACGTAGGCGACTTCATCAAACTGGAAGTAGACAACTTCCTGCACAAGAACGCGGACGTAGCGGAAGTGATCCAACAAAAAATACAGGAATCGGAAAAAGAACGCAAAGCGATCGCCGGCGTAACAAAATTGGCTCGCGAACGTGCTAAAAAAGCCAACCTGCACAACCGGAAGCTACGCGATTGCCGTATTCACCTCAACGACCCGAAAGGGAAAGGAATGGAAGAAGACTCCTGCATCTTCATCACCGAGGGAGACTCAGCGAGCGGCTCCATCACCAAAAGCCGTGACGTAAACACACAGGCAGTATTCAGCCTCCGTGGTAAACCGCTGAACTCATTCGGACTGACGAAAAAGGTAGTTTATGAAAACGAAGAGTTCAACCTGCTGCAGGCTGCCCTTAATATAGAAGACGGCATTGAAGGACTACGCTACAACAAAGTAATCGTGGCTACCGATGCCGATGTGGACGGTATGCACATCCGCTTGTTGCTGATTACTTTCTTCCTGCAATTCTTCCCCGACCTGATAAAGAAGGGGCATGTATATATTTTGCAAACACCTCTGTTCCGCGTACGCAACAAGAAGAAAACGATCTATTGCTACAGCGATGAAGAACGGGTGAATGCTATCAATGAATTAAGTCCCAACCCTGAAATCACCCGATTCAAAGGTTTGGGAGAAATTTCACCGGACGAGTTCAAGCACTTTATCGGCAAAGACATGCGTCTGGAACAAGTGACATTGCGTAAGACTGATGCCGTGAAAGAACTTCTGGAGTTCTACATGGGCAAGAATACAATGGAACGACAGAACTTTATTATAGACAATCTGGTTATAGAAGAAGACTTGGCATCATGAGAAGAGCAATATTTCCGGGTACTTTCGACCCCTTCACCATCGGTCATTATTCGGTAGTGAAACGTGCACTCACCTTTATGGACGAGGTTATTATCGGAATCGGTATCAACGAAAACAAGAATACCTATTTCCCCATCGAGAAAAGAGAAGAAATGATCCGGAATCTCTACAAAGACAATCCCTGCATCAAAGTGATGTCTTATGACTGTCTGACGATAGACTTTGCGCAACAGGTAGAAGCGCAATTTATCGTCCGCGGTATCCGCACAGTGAAGGATTTCGAGTATGAGGAAACGATTGCAGATATTAATCGTAAACTGGCGGGTGTCGAAACCATCCTGCTCTTCACGGAACCGGAACTGACCTGTGTCAGTTCAACCATTGTACGTGAACTGCTGACCTACAATAAAGATATCAGCCAGTTTATCCCCGAAGGAATGATAATCAGCGAATAATAATCAAGTTAAGCACTTGCCCCCAAAGAGAACAGCAGGCAAACTTAACCCAATAATACAGAAGATGATAAAAAAGCTAACGATACTGTGTATTTGCCTGTGTGCTATTAGTGTACAAGCTCAGAACTTCGGTTCTTCCGCCATGCGAAAACTACAGATGGCAGAATTTGCCATTTCCAACTTTTATGTAGACAAAGTAGATGAAGACAAACTGGTAGAAGAAGCCATCATCAAGATGCTGGCACAGCTTGACCCGCACTCCACCTACTCGGATGCCGAAGAAGTGAAGAAAATGAACGAACCGCTTCAAGGCAACTTCGAAGGTATCGGTGTACAGTTCCAGATGATTGAAGATACCCTACTCGTCGTACAACCTGTCAGCAACGGACCTTCCGAGAAAGTAGGTATCCTTGCCGGAGACCGTATCATAGCTGTTAACGACTCCGCCATCGCAGGAGTAAAGATGAGCACGGAAGATATCATGAAGCGCCTGCGTGGACCGAAAGGCTCAAAAGTTAATCTGACCATTGTCCGTCGTGGCGTACAGGAACCGTTAGTATTCACTGTGAAAAGAGATAAGATTCCTATTCTCAGTCTCGATGCTTCTTACATGATTCAGCCAAAGACCGGATATATTCGTATCAACCGTTTCGGAGCCACCACTGCCGAAGAATTCAAGAAAGCGATGACGGCTCTTCAGAAGCAAGGTATGAAAGACCTGATTCTCGATCTGCAAGGCAACGGCGGAGGATATCTGAATGCCGCCATCGACCTTGCCAATGAATTTTTAGGGCAAAAGGAACTGATTGTTTACACCGAAGGCAGAACTGCACAGCGCAGCGAATTCTTCGCCAAAGGAAACGGAGATTTCCGTACCGGTCGCCTCATCGTACTGGTAGACGAATACACTGCTTCTGCCAGCGAGATTGTGAGCGGTGCAGTACAAGACTGGGACAGAGGTATCATCGTAGGCCGCCGTTCTTTCGGCAAAGGACTGGTACAACGTCCTATCGACCTTCCGGATGGTTCTATGATCCGACTGACCATTGCACGATACTATACTCCTGCCGGTCGTTGCATCCAAAAGCCTTATGACAGTTCGACTGATTACAATAAGGACCTGATAGAACGCTTTAATCACGGAGAACTGATGAATGCCGACAGTATTCACTTCCCCGACTCTCTGAAAGTGCAGACCAAGAAACTGAAACGTACCGTCTATGGTGGAGGCGGCATCATGCCGGACTACTTCGTTCCAATCGACACAACTCTCTACACAGATTATCACCGGAATCTGGTCGGAAAAGGAGTCATTATCAAATTCACGATGAAATTCATAGAGGATCACCGGAAAGAATTGACTGACAAATATAAAAAATTCGAGCACTTCAACGAGAAGTTCATCATTGACGACGATATGCTGGCTACTCTCCGTGAAATGGGCGAGAAGGAAGGTGTGAAGTTTAACGAAGAGCAATATCAAAAATCATTGCCGCTTATCAAAACGCAACTCAAAGCACTGATAGCCCGTGACCTCTGGGATATGAACGAGTACTTCCGGGTGATGAATGCCACGAATGAAAGTGTTCAGAAAGCTTTGGAAATACTTAATTCAGGAGAATATCAAAAGAAGTTGAAATAAATATCGAAAAATAAAACAGATAAACCGTACCCGATCAGACACCTTGGTTGTAGTATAAGTAAAATCATTAAAACAGAAGTATGATACGACAGTTT
>ENA-UEQB01001948-UEQB01001948.1-human-gut-metagenome-genome-assembly--contig:-NODE-1948-length-16173-cov-9.286655_pt1 | contig 16173 bp, 9 predicted proteins | sample MGYA00242901_ERZ507918 | MGnify/ENA primary metagenome ERZ507918 (study PRJEB26167, sample SAMN06115405) | human gut metagenome | host: Homo sapiens | place: China:Sichuan | collected 2016-04-06... | reverse complement strand
AACTATTGTGGTGATAAAACATTAGTTAGTTGTTTTTATTTCTGTCATGATGATGCAAATATGGTCTAATACATAGATAAAAGATGGCAATAATTAGAAAAAGGCAAAATAGAATATCTTTTTGCTACTTCTTGATAGGCGTATTGTGTGTTAAATAGAATTTCCTAGTGTGAAAAGCTTTAGATAAACTGAAATGCGGGGGTGAATTTATTATTTTAAACAAATCATGCCGATTTGATATACCAATTTGAGTACTTTACTTCTCTTTTTGTGCATATATATTCTTGTATTGTATATAAAACTTCTCGTTTAATTCACTAAACTTCTCATTTGGTATAAAAATCATGACGTTATTATTTACTTGTTTTTTGAGAATCAGATGCCATATATCATTTGGCTCATTATCCGTCATACCAAGTTCTGCAAGAACTCTGCAAATCAGTTATATTGGTATGCGGACTCAGGAGGTTGCTATTAAATCTACTCCTTTGCGAGTGATATTGAAACCGGATGCAGAAGTTTTGCAGGAAGTTGTTGTAACAGGTATGCAGAAGATGGATAAACGTCTCTTTACAGGAGCAGCAAGTAAGCTTTCTGCAGAAAGTGTGAAGCTTGATGGTCTGGCTGACATCAGTCGTGGTCTGGAAGGACGCGCAGCCGGTGTCTCAGTTCAGAATGTATCAGGTACTTTTGGAACAGCTCCTAAGATACGTGTACGTGGTGCTACCTCCATTTACGGTAGTTCTAAGCCTTTGTGGGTAGTAGATGGAGTTATTATGGAGGATGCTGTAGAGGTTAGTGCAGACCAGTTATCTTCTGGTGACGCTGAAACCTTGATCAGTTCTGCGATTGCAGGATTGAATGCCGACGATATTGAGAGTTTTCAAATTTTGAAAGACGGTTCGGCTACTTCTATTTATGGTGCGCGTGCTATGGCGGGCGTGATCGTTGTTACTACTAAAAAGGGTAGGGCAGGTGTCAATAAGATCAGCTATACAGGTGAGTTTACGACTCGGTTGATTCCTAGTTACAATGATTTTAATATTATGAATTCACAGGAGCAAATGGGAGCCTATAAGGAAATGATGGAAAAAGGATGGCTCAATTTCTCCGAAACATCACGTAATGCTGAAAGCGGTGTGTATGGAAAGATGTATCAATTGCTCAATACATATGATCCGTTTACCGGACGTTATATGCTGGACAATACGGATGCGGCAAAAAATAGTTACCTGCGTGCAGCCGAGATGCGAAATACAGACTGGTTCTCACAACTATTCTCTAACTCTCTTAGTCAGAACCATTCAGTTAGTATTAGTACCGGTACCGAAAAATCCTCGTTTTATGCATCTTTGAGTGCGATGCACGATCCGGGCTGGTATAAGCAAAGTTCTGTAGATCGTTATACAGCTAACGTGAATGCAACGTATAATATTCTGAAAAACCTGAATATCAATTTAATTTCCAGTGCTTCTTACCGTAAGCAGAAAGCTCCAGGTACACTGGGGCAGGATATAGATGTTGTAAGCGGGCAGGTGAAACGTGATTTTGACATCAATCCGTATTCTTATGCTCTCAATACTTCGCGTACATTGGACCCCAATGAATATTATACAAGTAATTATTCACCTTTCAACATATTGAATGAATTGGAGAATAACTATATGGATTTGAATATTGCAGATGTGAAGTTTCAAGGAGAGTTGAAGTGGAAAGTGATTCCAAGTCTGGAACTGAGTGTATTGGGAGCAGTGAAATATCAGGGAACCTCACAGGAGCATAATATTAAGGATGATTCTAATCAGGCGGGAGCTTATCGTGCAGGTCTGGATGATAAAACAATCATGGATCGGAATCCTTTCCTTTACACTAATCCTGATAATCCGTATGCATTGCCTGTTTCTATTTTGCCTGAAGGTGGTATCTATCAACGCCGGGATTATAAGATGCTGGGATACGACTTCCGGGCTACCGCAAGTTGGAATCATGTATTTAAAGAGACTCATATCACTAACTTCTTTGCTGGTATGGAAACCAATTCTACTGATCGTTCCAGAAGTTATTTCCAGGGTTGGGGAATGCAATATAGTATGGGTGAAATTCCTTACTATGTTTACGAATTCTTCAAAAAGGGAATCGAAGATGGTAGTAACTATTATTCTCTCAATCGTACACGTAGCAGGAGTGCAGCTTTCTTTGCCAATGCGACCTATTCTTATAGAGGAAAATATACGCTGAACGGTACTGCACGTTATGAAGGTACCAACCGTATGGGTAGAAGCCGTTCTTCACGCTGGTTGCCTACGTGGAATGTATCTGGAGCATGGAATGCACATGAAGAGGCTTTTTTTGAATCATTGAAACCTGCGCTTTCTCATTTTACGCTGAAAGCTTCTTATTCATTGACTGCTGACCGTGGTCCGGCGGATGTGACCAACTCGCAGGCGATTATCACGAGCTACTCTCCGTATCGTCCGTTTACTGATATTCAAGAAGCCGGATTATATCTTAAAGAATTGGAAAATAGTGAGTTGACTTATGAGAAGAAGCATGAGCTTAATATCGGTGCCGATATGGGATTTCTTGATAACCGAATTAATTTTGCCGTCGACTGGTATACGCGTAACAACTATGACCTGATTGGCATTGTCAATACTCAAGGTGTAGGCGGTCAGATTCTGAAGTTTGCCAATATTGCTACGATGAAGTCTCATGGTATTGAATTCACTATTTCCAGCCGTAATATTCAGAATAAGGACTTCCGATGGAATACTGACTTTATCTTCTCGTATACAAAGAATGAAGTGACTGATTTGCAGCAAAATTCTAACGTAATGGATCTTATTTCAGGTAATGGTTTTGCTAAGCAAGGATACCCTGTACGCGGCTTGTTCTCCATTCCTTTCAAGGGACTGGATGAGAATGGTGTCCCTATGGTACTCAATGAGAAGGGGGTAGTAACAAGTACGGATATCAACTTCCAGGAACGTCAAAATACAGATTACTTAGTATATGAGGGGCCTACAGATCCTACTTTTACGGGTAGTTTAGGTAATATGTTTACTTATAAAGGTTTCCGTTTGAATGTATTCGTAACTTATTCATTCGGCAATGTAATCCGCTTGAATCCGGTATTCAGCGCAAGATATTCGGATTTGTCATCTATGACACGTGAGTTTAAGAATCGCTGGACTTTACCTGGTGATGAGAGCAAAACCAATGTTCCGGCTATTCTGAATAAACGTGATTATGACAGCAATACCAATTTGCGTTATGCTTATAATGCATATAATTATTCAACAGAACGCATTGCTAAAGGCGATTTTATCCGTATGAAAGAGATTTCATTGAGCTATGACTTCCCGAAATCATGGATTTCGAACCTGAAACTCTCGGATTTGTCTCTTAAACTGCAGGCTACTAACCTGTTCTTGATCTATGCAGATAAGAAACTGAATGGTCAGGACCCTGAGTTCTTTAATGCCGGTGGTGTAGCTTCTCCGGTTCCCCGTCAGTTTACAGTGACATTGAGATTAGGACTTTAACTAAAAAAAACAAGAATGAAAATGAAGAAATATATTATATTGGCAAGTATAGCCACAGCGTTCATATTCGGTTTGTCATCTTGTTCGGACTTCCTGGATGAACTACCTGATAACCGTACGGAGCTGACACCGGACAATGTAAGTAAGATATTGTTGGCAGCATATCCGACTACAGCGATTTGTGAGATGGCCGAAATGGCATCTGATAATACGGATGCTTATCCGAATAACTTTTCTGCATTCAACCGCTTGCAGGAAGATCTTTACAAGTGGGAAGATTCCTCCGAACGGGAAGATGATTCTCCCAATGCATTGTGGGAAGCCTGCTACATTGCGATAGCGGCATGTAATCAAGCCTTGAAAGTAGTAGAGGATGCGGGGAATCCGGCCTCTTTGGACCCTGTGAAAGGGGAAGCGCTGGTATGCCGGGCTTATGCTCATTTTCTGTTGGCGAATATCTTCTGTAAAGCATATAACAGTGCTACGGCAAAAACAGACTTGGGTATTCCTTACATGAAAGACGTTGAAACTACGGTACTTCCGAGTTACGACCGTGGTACTCTGGAAGATGTTTATAAAAATATTGAGGCGGATTTATTGGCTGGTATGGATTTGATCAGGGATGATGTATATTCGGTGCCGAAGTACCACTTTACCAGAAAAGCTGCTTATGCATTTGCTGCCCGTTTTTATCTCTACTATGTTCAGCCGAACCTGTCGAATTATGATGAGGTGATTAGATTTGCTGATAGAGTGCTTGGTAATAATGCTTCGGCTGTAGTACGTGACTGGGAATCGTTGGGAGCACTTGATTTGAATGGAGATGTGGCGCCTAATGCTTATGTGGATGCTAGTAACAGTGCTAATCTGTTGCTTGTAAGTGCACACTCTTATTGGGGATATATACATGCTCCCTACGGATCGGGACAACGCTATGCGCATGGTCCGTTGGCCGCTATGGAAACTTGTCGTTCCAGTGGTCTTTGGGGAGATTATTCTTCAAATAAGGCTGCGAGTGTTTATTATATGTATCCGTGGAGTAACTCCAGCGCGTTACCTACTAAAGTAATGTTGCAGAAGGTTGCTCAATATAAGGAAATGGTAGATCCGGTTGCAGGAACGATTAATGGGCATATTATTAATGCTGCCTTTACTACGGATGAGACGCTGCTTTGTCGTGCGGAAGCATATATCATGAAAGGTTCCGGATTCTATCCGCAGGCTATTGCTGACCTTAATGTGTGGCAGTCGGCTTTTACCCGTAGCACTACTCCTCTTACGGTAGAGGCTATTGACGACTATTATGGAAATATGTCTTACTATACCCTTCCTTTGCCAACCGTGAAGAGGGGACTGAATCCTGCATTTTCCATTGCCGACAAAACACAGGAAAATCTTATTCACTGTTTGCTTCATGCACGGCGTGTGACGACTTTGCACGAGGGTTTGCGATGGTTGGATATCAAGCGCTTTGGTATTGTTATATATCGTCGTTTTATCACTAGCTCAGGTATGTTTGGCGCATCCGATGTATTGGCGCCTGATGACCCGCGGCGTGCCATACAAATTCCGAGCGATGTAATTGCTGCAGGAATGAAACCTAATCCAAGAAACAAATAAAAACGAAAGAAGTTATGAAGAAGTATTTTATTTATGCATGCTTGCTGCTTGTTGCCGGATGCTTCGTTTCGTGCAACAATGATGAAGATATTGATACGAAGAACAGTATTTTCGACTCTACGGAAGAAGTCGTTACCGGTTTTGACGAGTGGCTTCTCAGCAATTATATATATCCTTATAATGTTCAGGTGAAGTATCGTCTGGATGATACGGAAACAGAGGTGACGTATGATCTTATTCCTGCCGATTATGACAGATCGGTAGCGCTTATGAAGATTGTGAAACATGTTTGGATGGAAGCTTATGACGAAATATGGGGGATTGATATGACCAGAACCTATGTTCCGAAGCTGATTCAGCTGATTGGTAACGTTGCGTATACGGAATCCGGAATGATTTTGGGACAAGCCGAAGGTGGATTGAAAGTGACTCTTTTCCGTGTGAACGAAATCAATGTAGGTAGTATCAGTGCTGCCCAGCTGAATGAATTTTATTTCAAGACAATGCATCACGAGTTTACTCATATCTTGAATCAGAAGAAGGCGTATGATCCTGCTTACGATCGAATTAGTGAGTCGGATTATGTGGGGTCCAGTTGGTATCAGGTGAAGCTGAGTGATGCTTTGGCAAAAGGGTGTATTTCACCTTATGCTATGGACCGTGCAACGGAAGACTTTGCAGAAATGATGTCGATCTATGTGACAAATACGGCGGCGGCATGGGAGAGCCGATTGGTAACCGCAGGAGCAACAGGACGCCCTATTCTGGAAAAGAAGTTTGAAATCGTATATAACTATATGCTGGATTCTTGGGGCGTTGATCTGAATAAACTTCGTGAGATAGTTCAACGGCGTCAGAATGAGATATCGAAATTAGATTTGAGTACACTTTAAATAATGAAGGTATATGAAGAATATAAAAATATATAGCCTACTGGCATGTTTGTGCCTGCTGACACAATCTTGTTTGTTTAGCGAAGATGACGTATTTGATGACTCTTCGGCACAGCGGGCGATGGCTTCTGTAGACGAATGCCATGCAGCATTGCAAAGTGCATCCAATGGCTGGCTGCTGGAGTATTATCCCGGTGACGGACCGGAGTTTGGGGGATATAACCTGATTGCGAAGTTTGATGGTGATTATGTGGAATTAGCTTCGGAGATGACTACTGATAATTATGCGGCAGGTGAAGTGTGTACTACTTTGTATAAAGTGGTATCTTTCCAGGGAACGGAGTTAAGTTTTGACTCTCACAACGAGCTGATTCACATGTTTTGTGAGCCTAATGGCTATAATGATCCGGGGTATGCGGGTGATTATGAGTTTATCTTCAGAAGTGTGTCAAAAGAAAAAATCGTATTGACGGGAAAGAAGCGGGGCAATACGCTCGTAATGACTCCTCTGTCGGCGGATACTGACTGGAAGGAATTCCTGAGTGGCGTTAACCGGATAAAGGATGATGCCCCTTATGCTACTTATAAGCTGAAGATCGGGGGAACCGAAGTGGTTAATATGTTCCGTTCGGAGCATACACTGACTGTGACTAGCGTTGATGACAGAGGGCAGGCAACTACGGTGCGCTATCCGTATATTTACACAGAAGAAGGTATCAAGATGCTTGAACCGATGGAAATTAATGGTACGGCTATGTCACAATTTGCATGGGATGGCGAGAAGCGTACTTTTGTATGTACAGATGAGGGAGTGAATGCTTCGGTTGAGTTTTATTGTCCTGTAAACTATCCGAAGTATATCGGTACTTATCGGTTCCGATATGGCAGTACACAAGCTACCGTTACTGTTTCTCAAAAGATCGAGGGGGTGAGTTATACTCTTCGAGGGCTGCCGTCATTTAGTTTGGAGTTAGCTTATAATTTCGACAACGAATGTATTGATATTCTCTATCAATATCTGGGTAAATATGGAAGTTATCTGGTTTACCTCTGTCCTTGGGATGCTGCTGCGGGATATCTGACTTGGACGGAAGGCTCAGGACTATCCGGCTTTATTACCTCGCAAGGCAGTGAGCCAATGACTATTGAATTTGAAGACAATGGGGTATACGGAACGGCCAGTTCATTTCTGTTCTATGCTTTTACAGGTGCACCAAGTAATGGGACCGCTGCCGGTAGTCTGCTGCAGATACCTTATCCGACTATGCAGAAAATAAGTAATTAATAGCTTAAAAAGATACGATTATGAAGAAGTTTCAAACTATATTTATGCTATTGTTATGTGTGTGTTTCGTCTCTTGTGATGACTCAGATGACAATGCTGCGGGACTTGAAATAGTTAAACGGGGTGCAACCGTTACAGCTGCCGGAGGAGATTTGGTTGTAACTTTGTCTACAGAAGGAGATAAGGTCGTTTCAGATCAAATTTGGTGTGCTGTCAGCCTCTCCGGAAAGGTAGTGACAGTAACCCTTGAATCTAATGCAACTTTAGAAGGGCGTACTGCATTGATAACAGTGACAAAGGGTACGGGCAGTCTCTCATTTCCTATTACTCAGCCGGGAAACTTAATACCGGCTGCCGAGGATAATAACATAGCCTTTGATGCTCATGGAGGAACTCAACGAATCCAGGTAAATAATTCTCTGCCATTTACAGCTACGCCTGTAGATGCTTGGCTGTCTGCTCAGGTGGATGGGAATACTTTGGTTCTTACAGCTCAGACAAACTACACTAACAATAATCTTGCAACGAAGGTTAAACTGGTCAGTGGCAGTCTGGAATCAGAAATAACAGTGACACAATCGGGGATTCAGCTTATTCCTGAAAAGACTACTCAGGTTATGTATTATGCCGGTGATGAGGTCAATATTAAAGTAAACAGCACACTGCCTTTCACGGCTGGGTCTGATGAAGATTGGCTGACGGTGACATACGATGAAAGTTCTCTCACTCTAACAGCTACGGATAACAGCGGACAGCCCAATCGAACTGCAACTGTTACTCTTACTTCTGAAACCTTGACTGCCACTATAGCCGTTACGCAAAGAGTTCCTGCTTATGCTGATTATGTGGGAAGCTGGACGCTGACCGGATATGATAGCGGAGCTCAGTTTACTTACAATTTGACTATTGGGCAGGCTACAGCCAATTCTACTTATGCGGTGACAGGCTGGGGAAAATCTGTGGTAGCTACTGATAGCAAATATGCACTACAAGCCAATTATGATACGGCAGGTGGATATATTTATATTACCGCTCAGCAAAACATAGCTGTTTATTCTGATGATGAGGGTGATTATGATGTGATGTTCTATGGCATGATCGAATATGGCGGTGGTGTTTCATATGTCACTGGTTCAGGATACATCTGCTATATTGGTTTGTTGCAACGTGACGGAACCGTTAAATGGGAAAATGGCTTGGTGACAATTGGTGGCGGAGCTATGTATGAAGTTGTTGGAGGAATGTATCGGATCAGAGACAGGGCTGATGGCAAAGTGTATGCCTTCAATTACGATTCTCCTTTTATGAGAATGCCTGTTATGAAGAAGGCTGTTTCTCCTGCTTCTACAAGAAGCTTGATGGGAATTGGAAAGGCTAAAACGTTTGAGACGAGTCCGTTTCATGTTGAGCACTAAAGCTATTTCTTAGTATTCTGATATTAAAATTCCATAAGTTACATGACTCAGCAATGTTGTGTAACTTGTGGAATTTTTTAATATTCCAGCTTTTGCTGATTGTGGAATGATTGTACTATTGAACGTTCTTGGTGGCTTTGATATTTCTCATCAGCCCTTGGTACTTGGCTCTTTTCACCGCACTACCCTTGAAAACGTTTTTATATTGCTCCTCGCTCAGAGAATGCCAGTCGTCCTTTCTCATACTCAACAAAGAAGGGGATGGTTGAAATTCCGCCGTCCTGCAAGGACGGGCGAAGCGATTCCAGGGACAAGCTTTCAGACACTCGTCACAGCCATATATCTTATTCCCCATTTTTTTGCCCGTTTCGGGCTTTAAATCCCCGCGGTATTCGATGGTAAGATACGAAAGACATCTTTCGGAATTGAGCCTGAAAGGCCCTTCTAATGCTTTTGTCGGACAAGCATCCAGACAACGTGTACACGAACCGCATTGGTTGCGCTGTGGAGAGTCATAGCTGTTAGCTTCCAGATCAATGATAATTTCTCCCAAAAAGAAGAAGGAGCCGGAGCGGGGGATGATGAGCTGGGTATTCTTTCCTATCCAGCCTAAGCCGGAGCGCCATGCCCAATAACGTTCCAGTATAGGAGCTGTATCGCAGAATATACGGCCTTGAACCGATGGTGAGGTAATCTCAGTTTCGGAGGATGTCTCAGCTTCGGAGGATGAAACTTCTTTCTGTATAAACTCGAAAAGTTCCTTCAGTTTAACCTTCATGACATCGTGATAATCCTTTCCATATGCATACCATGCTATCTGATACTCGCCTTCGGGAATCTTCGTTGCCGGATAATAATTAAGCGCGACGCTGATAACTGTACGCGCTCCTTCCACCAGCAGACGCGGATCAAGCCGTTTATCCTCATAATTCTGCATATATGCCATTTCAGCCTGACAGCCGTCAGCCAGCCATTGACGAAAAGCAGAAGCTACAGTTTCATCTACAGCTTCGGCGGGCGCCAGCCCACAAGCTGAAAAGCCGAGGCGTAGGGCTTCGGCTTTGATTCGTTCTGAGGAGAGGAGCTTTTTCACGATAGATATAGACGAAAACCGTATCGGTAATTAGAATACTTTGAACGCATACCCTTCCGCTTTCAGAAACTCGATGGCACGGGGGAGGGCATATTGCAGGTTCCCGTTGTTCCATGATTTCAAGGAGTCGTGGAAAGTGATGATAGAGCCGTTGCGTACGTAACGTTTTACGTTGTTCAGCACTTGTTCCGGACGCATACATTTACTGTAGTCGCGGGTCACAAGGTCCCACATGATGATACGGTAATGATGGCGTAGCGTATAATATTGCCGGAATCCCATGTGTCCGTGCGGTGGACGGAACAGGTCTGAGTGGATCATTTCGTCTACTTTTCTGGTGTTTGCCAGATAATCCGGATTTGAGTATTCAAAGCCGCGGATGTGGTTGAAGGTATGGTTGCCGATGCGGTGTCCGTGTTCTACCACCATCCGGTATTCGTCCGGGTGTTTGCGGATATTGTCGCCTACCATAAAGAAAGTAGCTTTAATATCGTGTTTCTTCAGCAGCTCCAGTACCCAGGGAGTAACTTCCGGTATGGGACCGTCGTCAAAAGTCAGGTAGACCGCCCGGTCGTTTGGGTCCATCCGGAAGATGGCTTGTGGATACAGCGCTCGGAAGAACCAAGGTGGTTGTTCTATAAACATGCTGTTGATAGATAGTTAATTATAAAAATGTTGAGCACCTTTTAAACACGGATGACGCGGATAACGCGGACTTTTTCTGATGTAGAATCCGTGTTATCCGCGTCATTCGCGATTAAGAGATGGGCATAGACTTCTGATACATGCTTATCCTCAACGTTAGTTATTTCCCTTTCATTCTCGCAACGTACTCGCTGTATAGCTGGTCGAGTTGTTCCGAGTAATGTTTTGCCAGATCTTCTGATTTGTATTTCTCCATCAGGCGTACTTCCGCGTCGAGCAATCCTGCGTTGTACATGAAGTTTTCGCTGGCGATGGAAAGCTGATAATCAGTCAGGCTGAGATACCAGACCATGTATTCGAGAGACTTGTTGGCAAGCTCGTCGATGATCTTGTTCGCTTTCTCGTTTTGTCCTAGCTGGTAGTAGGCTTCCGCCATTTGGAAAGCGCCGTTTGCCCAGTCGTATGGTACGTTGTATGACGGAATCATCTTCTCGGCGTAGTCGAGGGCGGCGAGTGCCTTGTCTTTCTTGCCTTCCTTGATGAGTTGTCCTACAAGTTGTGTGAAGATGCGGCGGTGTGTGTAGCACATACGCATCACGTTTTCGTCGATATAGATGCCCGGTTTCTCGATGCCGCCAAACTTGAACTTATTCATCAGGTTGTCGTACATCTTTTCGCTGTCGATCTTGCTGTTCAGCTTATCCGTATCAAACGGAGTGAAGCGGTATGCCAGTCCTTCCTGCATGAAGTGGTTGTCCATGCCGAGATGGTTTTCGCTGCCTACGGTGATGGCCATGTAGATAGGACGTTCCCAGTTGGCGTTGGCAAGCATTTCGAGCATCATCAGTTCGCTCTTGTAGAGGGCGCGTTTCGGGCTGCCGTTGGCGTCTCTCAGCAAGATAGTCATGTATTCGGGGATGGAGTCGCCCAGTGCTTCCGGTATTTTCATGCCGGAACGGCGGACAGCTTCCTTGTCGATCTTCATTACGATGCTGTCGGTAGGGATGACACGCAATCCTTCCTTATCCGAGCGTACCCAGTATTTGAGGATATTCTTCAGTTCGTACGGGTTTTCTCCGAACTGTTCTTTCAGTTCGTTCATCACTTCCGGATTTCCGTTTTCGAGCGCGCTGTCTGCTTGCGCATACATCTGGTCGATGTTCTTTTTTACTTCCGGACGGATGGGGATGTATTCGTTCTGTCCCTCCACGTATTCCACACGGTCCCAGGTGATCGGGAGCGAAGGAGAGTCGTAGGCCGGACGTTTCATCTGGTCGATGTACCAGTCAGTCTGCAAGTAACTGAGGTTACAGGTACGTGCGTCGGTTCGGAAACCTTCTGTTTCCTGATTGTACCACAACGGGAAAGTATCGTTGTCACCATTGGTGAAGATGATCGGATTCCCTTCTTCCTGCAATGTCATCAGGTAGTTCTGACCGAAGTCACGGGCTACGAAGCGACCGCTGCGGTCGTGGTCGTCCCACGTCTGTCCTGCCATCTGAATGGGGACAAGCAGGCAGAGTACTGATGCGAGTGCGGCAGCCGGAACCTCTTTCATCTTGCAGTAATCCTGCAGCAGACGGATGATACCCGCGACTCCCATACCGACCCAGATGGCGAAGGCATAGAACGAGCCGGCATATGCATAGTCACGTTCGCGCGGCTGTGCAGGTGTCTGGTTGAGGTAGAGCACGATGGCGATACCTGTCATAAAGAACAGGAAGAATACGACCCAGAACTGCTGGATACCCCGTTGGCTGTGGTAGGCTTGCCAGAAGAGTCCGATCAAGCCGAGCAGCAGAGGCAGGCAGTAGAATACGTTGTGTCCTTTGTTGTTTTTGAGATCCTGCGGAAGCAGTTCCTGGTTGCCCACCAGCAGGTTGTCGATAAACGGTATTCCGGTGATCCAGTTGCCGTGTTCTATTTCTCCGCTGCTCTGGATATCGTTTTGTCGTCCGGCAAAGTTCCACATGAAATAACGCCAGTACATGAAGTTGAGCTGGTAGGAGAAGAAGAATTTGATGTTTTCCCATTGATTTGGTACGTTGACCATTACCATTTCACCGCATTGGTCGTAGGGTACGTCATGCCCTTTGATGTCTACCCACTGTTTGTAGAGGGAAGAGTGTGCCGAGCTGTACATACGTGGGAAAAGCATATTCTGAGCGTATTCGTATTCGATACGTCCCGGAAGTTCGATGTATGAGTCTTTTTCGTCCGCTGAAGTCTTTTCTTTGCGGACGTATTTGCTTCCTGTCTGCGATTGGCGGGGAACGCAGTATCCGTCTTTCACGTCAAGCGCTACCTTCGAAGAGAAAGCGGGACCGTAGAAAAGAGGACGGGTTCCGTATTGTTCACGGCCCAGATATTCGCCCAGCGTGAAGATATCTTCCGGAGAGTTCTGGTCCATCGGAGTATTGGCGGTAGAACGGATCACGATCAGTGCATAAGAAGAGTAACCGATCACGATCATCATCGTACACAGCAGTGCTGTATTCATGGTACGGGCAGAAATGCGCCATTTCTCTTTGATCTTTTCCTGTACCTGCGGTGCGAGGTAAACGCCTAATAGAGCGATAACTACAATACCGATCAGAATACTGCTCACTCCATGACCGTAGAACGGAATACCCAGCAGGGCAATGGTCAGGATGAAGGAGATCGCCATACGGAGTCTGCTCTTTTCGGTGTAGCTTTCGTACACACCCCAGATAAGGATTGCGGCAAGCAGAATGATATATACCACTACGCCTGAGTTGAACGACATACCCAGTCCGTTGACGAATAGTAGTTCGAACCAGCCGCCCACTTTTACGATACCCGGCACGATGCCATAAAGCACGGCAGCAACGAGCACACCCGATCCGAGGAGGGCGAGCAAGGAGCCTTTAGCGGTGGCGTTCGGCGTTTTCTTGTAGTAGTAAACCAGTACGATTGCCGGCAGGCAGAGGAGGTTCAGCAGGTGGACACCGATACTCAATCCGGTCAGATATGCGATCAGAATCAGCCAGCGGTCGCTGTGGGGCTGATTGGCTACGTCTTCCCATTTCAGAATCAGCCAGAATACAACGGCTGTGAACAGGGAGGAGAAAGCATATACTTCACCTTCTACGGCAGAGAACCAGAAGGTATCGCTGAATGTATAGACCAATGCACCGACCAGTCCGCTACCCATCACTGTGATAAGCTGGCCTGTCGTGATATTGTTTTCGTCGGTGATCACCAGTTTGCGAACCAGGTGGGTGATGCTCCAGAAAAGGAACAGGATACAGGCGCCGCTCATGAGGGCACTCATGTAGTTTACCATCTTCGCTACGGTGGTTACATCGGAGGCGAATTGAGAAAAGAGATTCGCTACCAACATAAAGAAGGGTGCGCCGGGCGGGTGTCCTACTTCCAGTTTATAACCGGTAGTTATAAACTCGGGACAATCCCAAAAACTGGCAGTAGGTTCTATCGTCAGGCAGTAGACCGTTGCCGCAATAATGAATGTAATCCAACCTACAAGGTTGTTTATAGTTCTGTACTGTTTCATTAGCACTATCGTCGATTTTTCGTTAAAAACAGATTACGTGGACGCAAAGATAGTGATTTGTAAGGATAATGAGGCAGAAAGTAAGAAATATTAAGTAACAGAAAGGTGATTTACTTTATCTTATGTCCTTTTAGGGAAACAGTGGAATCACTAAACAGTATAAACAACGGTAGGTATGAAGATACCAATTTTGTGTCTTTTATACCAAGCAATGAATCATTTGTTGGTCAATAATACTTGCGTTGTCAGACATTAATAGCTGACTTCTCAACTGTTAATACCTGACATGTCAACTATTAACATCTGACATCTCAATCATTAACAGTTGAGAAGTCAGTTGTTGCTGCTTGATGTGACCGTTGTAAATGACTGATATGCAGTGCGGCCGTTCTTTGATGTAGCACCGGCAAATGAATGTTTAGTGATGATGATGATGTTCACCGAGAACGCGGTGTGGCAACGTGCCGTGTCCCAGCAGTTCGATAGGGCAGTTGAAGTTTCTTTCCAGCCATTCTGTGGAGACGCCCGTGTCAGGGTGGTAATCCAGTGTCTCGTTGACGCAGGCAATGGATTTCACTTGTTGCAGTACAGTGCCGATGTCGTGACTGACAAGGATGATGGCGCATTCTTTGTTAATCTCCGACAGCAGTTCGTAGAGCCGGGCTTCGAAGCGTTTGTCGATATACGTGCTGGGTTCGTCAAGAATCAGTACCGAAGGGTCGGAGATGATGGCGCGTCCCAGCAGTGCACGTTGTAGTTGCCCGCCGCTAAGCTGCCCGATGGAACGGTGTTCGAGTCCTTCGAGTCCCATACGGGCGATGATATGCTTGCCTTTTTCTCTTTGCTCGGGAGTGAAGCGGGAGGTAAGGGATTTCTGGATACTTAGTCCGGAGAGTATCACTTCCTCTACCGAAATCGGGAATTTCCGGTCGATGGTGCTATATTGCGGCAGATAGCCGAGGGAAAGTGAAGAATTGGAAGTGGAAAGTTGAGAGTGGGAGGATACTTCTGTAGGGGCATGGAAGTTGATTTCTCCGGCTGTCGGTTTCAGCAGACCGAGGATGCACTTGATGAGTGTTGTCTTACCGCCTCCGTTCGGACCGATGATGCCCAGAAAGTCCCGTTCGTAAACGTTCAGGTTGACGTCGTGGAGTACGGTACGGCCGTCGTATCCGGCAGCAAGGTTCTTTATTTCGATAATCGGTTTCATATTTGGAGAATTACTTCGTTTATGTATCATTCGGTCATTAACGCTATGGAGGCCCGTTGTTATTCGGGGTCCATAGGGGTGAGAGCTTTGGCTACGTTCAGCATTTCCGTTTCCCAGTCGTAGCTTAACGGGTTGATGGGGACTACCTTTGTGCCGGTTTGCTGTGCGATGGTTTCCGCGTTGCGCTTGTCGAACTCCGGTTGGACGAAGATGACGCCTACTTTCTCCGATTTGCACAGGTCTATCAGTTCTTTCAGATGGGCGGGCGAAGGTTCCTTGCCCCCTTCTTCGATTGAAATCTGATGCAGGCCGTAGTCACGGGCAAAGTAAGAGAGAGCCGGATGGTAAATCATAAAGGCTTTGGCCGATTCCGGAGCGGAAAGTTGCCGGCGGATAAGGCTGTCGGTGTGCTGGATACGTTGGCAGAGGGAGTCGTAACGTGCCAGATAATATGCTTCGTTGGGCTTGTCGAGCATAGAAAGTGCCTTGAAGGTGTTTCCGGCAAGGATGAGGGCGTTGGCGGTAGAGTTCCATATATGTGGTTCTACGGCATGGTTGTGCCCGTCGTGGTCATGGTGTCCTGCTGCGTGGTTGTGCTCACCGTTGTTCAGAATCAGGTCTATACCTTTCGAGGTGTCGAATACTTGGATATGAGGGGTGTTATTCATCAGTCGGTCCATCCAGGTCTGCTCAAAGCCGATGTAGCCGATGCGGAGATAGGCTTTGCTGTCTCCCAGAGAGACAAGTTGCTGAGGAATAGGGTCGTATGTCTCCGGACTGGAACCTTTCGGGACCATGCTGACTACCGTGAATTTATCACCGGCAATCGCTTCCGTGAAGTAGCGCTGCGGTTCGATAGTGACGGTAATGACCGGTTTCGCTTCTTCGCTGCCGCTTGCTTTGGACGTGCGACCCGTGCAGGCTGCCAACAG
>ENA-UEQB01001942-UEQB01001942.1-human-gut-metagenome-genome-assembly--contig:-NODE-1942-length-16201-cov-12.130799_pt1 | contig 16201 bp, 16 predicted proteins | sample MGYA00242901_ERZ507918 | MGnify/ENA primary metagenome ERZ507918 (study PRJEB26167, sample SAMN06115405) | human gut metagenome | host: Homo sapiens | place: China:Sichuan | collected 2016-04-06... | reverse complement strand
TAACGAATTGGCAACCGTTTCAGTTTCTGCGCTTTGCTGTGAATTGCTATCAATGTCACTCGTCTAGATGTAAAAGTAGCAATAAAAATTGGAAACATATCAAACATTCTGGCTTTTTTCACGTAAATGCTTCTGATGGTGTTATTCCATATTCTTTCATCTTTTTATACAGCGTTGTCCTTCCTATTCCCAACAGCTTGGCGGCAAGATGTCGCTTCCCTTTCGCCTGCTCTAAGGCACGAATAATCCGTTCTTTTTCTTCAGTTTCACTTTTGAGAGCGAAGATGGAAGGAAAGGAAGATAGCTGTTCTCTGCCTAACTCCAAATCGTTATCGGTAATCATGTCGCCTTCCGCGTGCAGAACAGCCGTCTGTATCTTCTGTTTCAACTCGCGGACGTTGCCCGGCCACGGATAGGCAAGCATGACATTATTAGCGGAGGCATTGAAACCTTTGATGTTACGCTCCAGTTCCTTATTCGCCAGTCCGAGAAAGAACTCCGCCAATGGCAATATATCCTCTTGGCAGTCACGTAAGGGCGGTACGGTTATCGTGTATTCTTTCAGACGGTAGAGCAAGTCCTCGCGGAAACGTTTTTCAGTGACAGACTTTTGCAAGTCCTCGTTGGTAGCCGCCACGATACGCACGTCGGTGGTCTTGTCCTCTTTCGCTCCTATCGGACGATAGCGGTGTTCCTGTATGACACGGAGTAACATACGCTGCATTTCCATCGGAAGGTTGCCCACTTCGTCAAGGAACAATGTGCCGCCTTCGGCTTCCTGAAAATACCCTACATGGGCAGAATCCGCTCCCGTGAATGCCCCTTTGACGTGTCCGAAGAAGGCGGACTGTGCCAATGTCGGAGACAACGCTCCGCAATCCACCGCCACGAAAGGCTTGTCCGCACGTTTGCCTTGGGTATGCACATAGCGGGCGATATGTTCCTTGCCCGTGCCGTTCTCTCCGCATATCAGCATTCCCAAACGGGTGGGCGCAACCAGCCGGACACGCCGTTTGATATCCTGATATGCCGCTCCCTGACGGACGAATATCGGCACTTGCCCCTGCCTATTCTGTTCCTGTGCCTTGTGTAGTAAGCGGACGAGAGGAACAAGCCTGTCCTCCACCAGTTGCTTAGGGATATAATCGGCAGAACCGAGTTTCATACTTTCCACCGCCGTATGCACCTCGGCATAGTCGGTCATAACGATAAACGGTTGCGGCTTTTCCTCTTTGCGCATCCATCGTAACAGGTCGATACCCTCTCCGTCAGGCAGACGAAGGTCGGCAAGCACGATGTATTCTTCTCCAGCTTTCATCAACAATTTCTTGGCGGTGGAAAGCCGATACGCCTGTGCGGTATCGAAACCGCCTTTCTTCAAAAGGTTGCAGATATAATCGTTATATACGGGGTTGTCCTCTACTACTATCACTTTCATTGCTTGTCCTCCTTTCGCATTTTAGCTTGTTCCACTATCTTGTTACCCATTGCCAACACTGCATTTACCACACGCAATATCTCATCATCGGAACATTCTGTCTCTGAATGCAGAAGTCTATGCAACTCCCAAAGCGGTTTGTCCGAACGGATTACCGCCCACGAACTGCGCAAACGATGTACCTGTATATCCAATGCCTTGCGGTCAAGCATTGCTCCGGCTTCCTTTATGGTTTGCATATCCTTTTCTGTTTCGGTTATCAGTTTGTTAAGCATAGCTGTCTTGTTACCATACACCAACAAGGATGTCAGGTCGGGCTGTTCCTCCTTGTTAGACAGCAAGGGGGAAAGGCATTTCTCCGACACCGCCATCAGTTCTGACAAGTTAAACGGTTTGAACAGGCAGGCGGAAAAGCCTTGTGACAGCAGTTCACCTTCGGTGCAGCTTCCCGATGCGGTGGCGACTACCACAGGGATAGTCTTTGAGTTTCCGATGTCCGATGAACGGAGAAGTTCCAATACCTCATAGCCGTTTGTCTCCGGCATTTTCAAGTCGGTAATCAGTATGTCATACCTTTCGCTTCGTATGGCTTCCATAAGGTCGTCCGTATTGTTGCACACATCACAACGGATACCATGATGGGCATACATATCCCTTACCATCGAAAGAAGAATATCGTTGTCGTCCAGCACAATGACCGAATATGAGTGTTCAAAGTATGGTTCATCTCCTTTATCTTTTTTCTCGGTGGCAACAATATCGGCAACAAGCATGGGCAGTTCAATCGCAAAGCGACAGCCTTTGCCTTTCTTGCTATCCAATCGGATTGTACCGTCCAACATATCCACGATACGTTTCACTATCGACAAGCCCAATCCGAAACCGTCTTGTGTGGCGGCATTGGAGAGACGTTCAAATGCACCGAATACACGTTGTTGTTCTTCTTCACTCATTCCGCTGCCTGTATCTTTAACTACAATAGAAAGAACACGACCGTTGTATTCCATGCGAAGCGATATATTTCCGCTTTGTGTAAATTTGATAGCATTGGATAAAAGATTGCCGCAGACCTGCATGATGCGCTCCTTGTCACCCATCAGGATAACATCAACGCAACATTCCACCGTAAAACGCAAGTCTTTTGCTTCCGCCAAAGGAATAAATTCTGTCAATAAAGCGTCTGCCATGCCCTGCAATCGAAACGGGGTGCTATTTGCATTCTCCTTTCCACTATCCAGCCGGAAAAAGTCAAGTAATGTGTTCAACATGGCAATCATCCTGCCGGCTGCCTGTAAGATACTTTCTGCATAGCGGCTTATGTTGTCCGTATCGTGTCCTTGTATCAGTTCCGCATAGCCGTGTATGGCTGTCAGCGGTGTGCGTAGTTCATGGGTAATGGTGTGCATGGCTTTCTTGCGGGAGGAAATCAGTTCCTTGTTTTGCATATCTGATTCATAGAGTTGCTTTATCAGGCTGACTGTCTTTGATTTACACCGTATAATACGGCGTATATCCCTGTGAATAATGATATAAGAAACAACCAAAAGAAGAAAGAGACAACCTGTCAGACTGCCGATTTGCAGGAACGAGCGTTCACGCATGGCGGTTATTTCCATCTCACGCCCTTGCAAGTCACTTTCTATTTTCCTGTCCATCTGCCCGATAAGCGATTGCAGTTGTCGGTTCAGCTTATTGTTACGCATGGCGAGGCTGTTGGTTTGTGCTGCTAAACGGCGGCTTTGTGCCTGTTGTTGTGCTATCTCCTTGCTGTTCAGTGCATGGAGCATGTTAGTCGTGGCGGTTGTTTTCGGCTTTTCTTTTTTGCCAAACAAACCTAAGAAACCTTTACGTTTCGACTTCTGTGGTTGTTCCTGTGCGCTTCTTGCCGCAATGACGGGTACACGCTCGGCAATCCTCTGGTTCAAACTTTCCTGTTTATCTAATACTTCCACAATGCCATGAAGTAACCTTTCCTTGCTTTCCAACAAGTGGCGCACACTGTCTATTTGTCTTGCTGGATAAATCGTTTTGAAACGGCATAGCATACTGTCCACTGCCATACGCCGAATATGGTAATGCTCCAAATCCTCGTCTTCCCACTCCAACACACTTTCGCCCAAAAGAGAAAGCCCGGTCATTTCACCGTAAACATGATGTATTTCTTGGCGGAAGTTGTTTATCCGTTGGTTCTCCGTTTCCAATGCCTCAATCTCTTTCCATTCATAATGCCACAGATACATGATGCCACCTGCCAACAGGCACATCAACAGGTAACCAGCGGCAACCAGTATGCGGAGAAATCTCGTACTCATGAAATTCAGTTTCATTCATATATTCTTTTTATCAAACAGCCCGCAAATTTCTTTGACTCATGGGCAGTGCCTCTTATTTCCTTTTCTTTCACCCTTGATTTGTCAATGTCTGACTTTGATAATTGCGAAGCGCCGCTTCGTTTTTTACCTGCATCCTCCACCCAAAGCATGGTAGAGGTTGATGATTCCCTGTATCTCGCCAAACCTGTCCTGCGCCTGTGCTTGTTCTGCGCTCAGCAGGGATTGTTGTGTTGTAAGCACTTCCAGATAGCTGGTGGAAGAATGGCTCATCAGCAGTTCTGTCTTTCGCACAGCTTCACGCAAGGTTTCAACCTGCCGGGTGTTTATCTCATATTGCGACTTAGCCGTCTGCCAGGCGGTTAAGGCATCGTTCACCTCTTTCCCCGCGTTCAGCAATGATTGTTGGAATAATAGTTTGGCTTCTTCCTGTTTGGTTTGGGCTATCTTCAAGTTGGCGATATTCGCACCCCGGTTGAATAATGGTTGCGTCAGGGAACCGATGGCGTTGAACAGCCATTGTCCGGGATTGGTGATTGCTCCGCCTCCATTGTTAGTCCAACCCAATGTACCCGAAAGAGTGATATTGGGGTAGAAGGCTGAGCGGGCTGCATGGGTGGCGTAAAACGCTTGTGCCAGTCCCATTTCAGCCTGACGCACATCGGGACGGTTGGCAAGCAACTGCAAAGGAACTCCGATAGAGATGGTATCAGGGAAGGATGCTTCAACCAAATTACTCCGCTCAATCGAGTGTGACGGCATGGCAAGTATCGCAGACAAGGCATTTTCTGTTTCAGAGATACTTTTGCATATAGCCAATTGCGATGATTCAAGTTGCATCACGTTTGCCTTTGCCTGCAATACACCGGCTTCATTCGCCTTGCCCACCTTTTTCAACGTTTCGAGCGTGCGTACGGTAGCCCGCCAGTTTTCCAGAGTCCGATTGTTTATCGTCCTTTGCGCATCAAGTACAACAAGGGTATAGTAACTGTCTGCTATCGTGGCGACAAGCTGTGTCTGCACGGCTTGCTGATAGTCACGGCTTCCTTGCAGTGCGGCAACCGTGCCACGCTTTGCAGCCGTGAGTTTGCCGAATATATCAAGCTCCCAATTTGCAGTCGCCCCGACATTATATGTCTTTGCGGTTGTCCCGTCATAACGGCTACCTCCACCTTCGGCATTCATCCCTAATGAGGGGAGATAGGAGAGTTTGGCCGTCATCAGGGTGGCTTCAGCCGCTTTAACCCGCAGGCGTGCCACGTTGAGGTCGGTATTCTGTTGCAGTCCTGTTTCAATCAGGGACTGAAGTTTCCGGTCGGTAAACATCTCTCGCCATGATAGGGAGGCGAGGGTTGTTGTATCCATATCTTCCGGGATGTTCCGGTACAGATTCTCTGTCGGGATGTCAGCCCGATGGTACCGGCTGTATGTGCCGCAGCCGGTAAGCATCAAGGTGGATAATATAAATATGGTTATCTTCTTCATTTTATTTACGTTTCACTCGTTCTTGAATATATTGAAATGCGATGAACAGCGATGGCACAAGGAACAGCAATGCCAATGTGCCCACTATCATGCCACCAATTACGCCTGTGGCGAGCGAGCGACTGCCGTTGGCACCCACGCCATGAGCCATCATCAGCGGAATAAGGCCGAATACCATCGACAAGACGGTCATCAGGATGGGACGCAAACGAACCTTTGCCGCACTGTATGCCGCTTGTGCCAACGTCATGCCTTCCGACCGCCGCTTGCCGGCATATTCGGTCAACAGGATGGCGGTCTTGGCAAGCAGTCCGATAATCATAATCAGTCCGGTCTGCATATAGATGTTGTTCTCCAACCCGAACAGCCACGCGAACAGGAAGCTCCCCATCAGTCCGCAAGGCACGGACAGCAACACGGCAAACGGGATGAACACGCTTTCGTAGAGGGCGCAAAGTATCAGGTATATCAGCACCATGCAGAGTACGAATATCAATGCGGCATTGTTGGTGGTCTTGCTCTCCTCGCGCGACAAGCCTCCAAACTCATAGTTGCAAGTGGCGGGAAGCACCTCACGTGCCGTCTCGCCAATCGCCTTGATGACCTGGCCGGAACTATAGCCCGATGCCGGAGAGCCGTTGATGGCGATGGCGTTGAAAAGGTTGAAGCGCGTAAGGTCGGAAGGCCCGTTGGTCTTGGTCAGGCGCACGAACTGGCTCAACGGTGCCATGCTGCCGTCGGAAGTACGCACGTACATCCGGTTAAGCGACTCCGTATTTATGCGGTACTCCGCCGGTGCCTGCATGGTGACGTGATAAAGCTTGGAGAAACGGTTGAAGTCCGACACATACGACCCGGTATAGTAGCCGGAGAGCGTGGACAGCACATCGGCGGGAGATACGCCCGACTGCTCGCATTTCGCCGCGTCAATGTCCACCCAATACTGGGGATAGTCAGCGGCAAAAGACGAATAGACCTCTCCGATTTCGGGACGGCGGGACAATGCCTCTACGAATCGGTCCGCCTCCTTCTTGAATGCAGTGACATCGCCACCGGTCTTGTCCTGCAAGTAAAGTTCGAAACCGTTGCCCATGCCGTAGCCGGCAATCATCGGCGGCGACATGGCAAACATCGTGGCATCGGGAACATCAGCGGTAGCGGCATAAATCTTGCCTATCACGTCGTCCACCGATTGCCCTTCGTCCTTGCGCTGGTCCCAATCTTTAAGTGTCATGAAATACATGGCCTGTGAAGGGCCGGAACCGCTGAATGAGAATCCTCCGACTGCTCCGCTGTACTCAATCTCAGGGATGCTGTCAAGACGGCTGTTGATACGCGCCATCACCTTGTTGGTCTGCGCCATGGAGGAACCGGGCTTTGTGTTCATGCTTACCATCACCGTGCCGGTGTCTTCCTGCGGAATAAGTCCAGTCTTCGTGATATTGACCAGCAAGACCAGCAACCCGAACGAGGCGGCAATCGTTCCCCACAACAGCCACCGGCGATGGATGATATACAGTACACCATGTACATAGCGGCGGCTCAGACGCTCGAAAACGGCATTGAATGCCTTGCGGAAGCGTGCTGCAAAATTGTTCTTCGTGTTTCCGTACTCGTCAATATAAGGTTTCAGGAACAAAGCGCATAACGCAGGTGAAAGGGTAAAGGCATTAATAGCCGATATGCCCACGGCAACCGCCATCGTGATACCGAACTGGGCATAGAACGCCCCGGAAGTACCGCCCATCATTGCCACAGGGATAAACACCGCCATAAAGATAATGGTAGAGGTAAGAATGGCGGACGAAACGCCCTTCATGGCATCATCGGCGGCAAGCACCGGCGACTGATACCCCTCGTCGAACTTCGCCTGCACCGCCTCTACCACTACGATGGCATCGTCCACTACCGTACCGATGGCAAGCACAAGGGCGAAAAGCGTAAGCAGGTTGATGGAAAAGCCTATCAGCGACATCACGGCAAACGTACCGATGATGGAGACGAAGATGGAAACCGTGGGAATGAGTGTGGACTTGATGTCCTGCAAGAACACATACACCACTATGATAACCAGAAGTATCGCCTCGATAAGCGTCCGTATGACAGAATTGATGGAGGCATACAGGAACTTGTTGGTATCGGTCAGCACCACGAACTCCGCCCCTTCCGGCAGGTCGTGTTCAATTTCATCGAGCACCTCGTGAATCTCATTGATGGTGCTCGAAGCGTTGGAACCAGCTTTTTGATTGATGAGCATCATGGCAGCCGGATGTCCGTTCACCTCGGTGGAATAGTTGTAGAATTCATCGCCCAACTCCACGTCGGCGACATCTTTCAGCCGAAGCACATCGCCACCGGGCAGCGACTTCACGACCAGTTCGCCAAATTCTTCCGCGGTGGAGAGGCGGCCGCGATACTTCATCGTATATTCGTTTGCCGTGGGGTGATTGGCTCCGAACGAACCGGTTGCCGCCTCGATGTTCTGCCTTGCCAGCACAGCAGAGATGTCGTCGGGAATCAGTCCGTATTGTGCCATCTTGTCGGGGAGCAGCCAGAGACGCATGCTGTAGTTGGAGCCGAACAGTTGTGTCTTTCCCACACCGCCGATACGTTTCAGCCGCGGCTCCACGTTAATCTTCACATAATTATTCAGAAAGGTCTGGTCGAAACGGTTGTCGGGGCTGTAGAGGGCAAATGTCAGCAACTCAGCATTCTGCTGTTTTTCAGTGGTTACTCCGGTTTTAGTCGCTTCTGCCGGAAGCTGGCTTAGTACGCCATTCACGCGGTTCTGCACATTGACCGCCGCCATGTCGGCGTTGGCACCCTGTTTGAAATAGATGTTGATGGAAGCATCGCCTGTATTGGATGCCGTGGAGGTCATATAGGTCATGTCCTCCACGCCGTTGATAGCCTCTTCCAGCGGAACAATCACGGCTTTCTGCACCGTTTCGGCATTCGCGCCGGGATAGGTGGCCCATACGTTGATGGTGGGCGGAGCGATATCGGGATATTGCTCCACGGGGAGGGCTTGCATGGCGATAATGCCCATCAGGACTATCACCACAGAGATAACGCCCGAAAACACCGGACGGTCTATGAAGAAACGCAGGTTCATGGCTTTGTTGTTTTAGGTGTGACAATCATTCCTTCCTTTAGCTGCCCCACACCTTCGGTGATGAGGGTGTCGCCTACAGACAAGCCCTGTTCTACAACGAAATAGTTGCCGTCGTTCAGGCGGTCCACGGTCAGGTAGGCGGCTTCGGCCTTTCCGTTTTTAAGGCGGTAGGCGATAATCTTGTCCTGCAGTTCCACGGTGGCGGTCATGGGAATCAGGATGGCATCCGTATTCAACACTTGCAGGATGACGTTGCCGATGGTTCCGCTCAACAGGTGTCTGTTGACGTTGGGAAACAGTGCCTTTATCTGTACGGCACCGGTCGTGGGATTGGCTATTCCGCTGATGGTCTCTATTTTCCCTTGTTTCCCATAGACGGAACCATTGTTAAGTTGGAGGCTAATCGGAGGCATTTCACATATGATTCTGTCAATCGAACCATATCTGGCCTCGAACTGCCTAAGTTTGTTTTCCGAAATGGAGAAATAGGCATACATTTCCGAATTGTCCGACACCACTGTAAACGGTTGTTCGATGGTGGGACCGACGAGTGCGCCGACGCGGTAAGGGAGCGTGCCTATAACCCCGTTACTCGGACTCTTGATTTCGGTGTATGACAGCTCGTTCCGGGCATTTGCTTCCTGAGCTTTTGCTTGTTCCAGCTCTGCCTGTGCCACTACTAATTGGTTTCGGGCAACAGACAGTTCGTAATCGGATATGACTTTTTCATCGAACAGCGACTGTTTGCCGTTCAGTTCAATACGCGCTGTTTCCACTTTTGCCTGTGCCGCGCTGACATTGGCGATTGCGATGCGCAGCGCAGCCTGATAGGGCACCTGGTCTATGACAGCCAGCACTTGCCCTGTTTTTACTTGCTCTCCCTCCTTCACGCACAGGCGGATGATACGACCCGATACCTGAGGTATGATGTCCACATCCTGCCGTCCGCGAATCGAAGCGGAGTAGGTCTCTTCAAATTCAATGGGTTGGGAAGAAACCATCATGACGGGCAATGCCTGTCCCGTTTCCTCTCCTTGCTGTTCCTGTTTGCAGGCTGTCAATGAAGCAGCCAGCAGGGTTGTTGCCGTGATGCCGGCAATCCATGTTCGTCTATTCATCATCTTTGTCTGTTACTTTTCCATTCTTTATTTAGTATCGCATAGATGCAGGTGTCCTCATAGCGTGGTGTGCCGTCGGGATGACATACAAACGAAATAAATTCCTTCATACATCCTTCATGTCTCATTCCGAGACGTTCACACAATCTTTTTGACCGCTGATTATCGTCTTCTACAAATCCATAGATACGCCGTGCGCCGCTGTCATGGAAAAGATAATCCAGCAGTCCTGTTGCCGCTTCGTATGCCTTCCTTTGCGGATAAGATGAGGACTGCTCCATCAAGCATTTTGAATGTCCGCTCCACTTCCGCAATAAAATCCATGTGTCCCGGAGTGTCAATGATATTGCATTTCACTCCATTCCAGATAATAGATGTCGTAGAAGCCCGGACAGTAATTCCTCTACGTTTCTCTATATCCATAGAGTCCGTTATGGTGTCACCATTATCCACACGGCCGCACTTTTCCGTTGCTCCACTGGCAAACAGCAGATTCTCGGTTACGGAAGTTTTTCCTGCATCAATGTGAGCAAGAATTCCTAAATTTATAATATTCATTTGGATTAAGCAATAATATACTACAATAGATGCATTGTCGAAACGCACCTTTTAATACCTCCTCGTAGCATGTGAGAACTACAGGATTACTAACTCGTATTAATATGTATATTATTACTGCCGCATAACGATTGCAAAATTACACAAAAAAAATATATCTAACAAAAGTGGGAGGATTTTTTAACTTTTTTTACCATAGACATTTTATTAGGGAAGCGTAGGTTCAACTGGTAAGTACAAATAAGTAGAAATGTTTGAACAACAACGTTTTAGGAAGTTGAAAAAAATCAAGTTTCTCTCTCGGTATAACGTTTATTTTGGCCAATATCTTCTTTAGTTTGGCATTTGAGTATTTCCCATTCGTGTTCTATTTAGCTCCTTATTATGAGTATGTAGTGTATAATTAGACAAACATTGCTCTTTAAATTCATATTATCACAGTCTGTCGTGTCCTTTAAAGGCTTAATATTTTTACATGAGCTTATAAAAAATAATATAGCAAAAATATTACATGCCACTAAAATTCTCTGATTCATCCTTTCCATAATTCTGTATTTACTTTTATTTTTCCGAATGTTTTTTGTTCATCACGTACCCGGCACAGTTCCCGGTATGCTTTTTCCTTATACTCCTGAAGAACTTTGATTTCGTTACGCAATCGGTTGTTTTCTTCCTGAAGAACCTGGAGCTCTTTTGCCTGTTCTTCAGCTTTCATTTCAGCACGTACCTTTTCTTCAGCTGCCTTTGCGATAAGTTCCGGGGCCGGAAGCTGTATCTGCTTTTGTGCCGTTATAAATTCGCTCATAAGCATACACAAGGCTTCTACCTGGTTTCTTTCCTTCTCGATGTCTGGAGGAACAGGAAGAAATGGTGTTGTTTCCTTGTCATAGATGTCGAAGTCGTTCTTTCCTATGAATTTCCAGGCTGTTTCAGCCCATTCACCGACAGGCTTCCCTGCTTTTCGGCAATATATTTTTATTTCTTCGAGTATGTTTTTAGGTACTCTTAGAGTTGATGTCTGTATATTTGTTTTTTCTTGCATATCAATGATTTATGTGCAAAAATATAAAGAATATATTTAGTAATATACATATTCTACAAAAAATATATTATTGCTTTGTTATGTGTACATCTACAAAACAACCACCGAATCCAGATAAGGCGTCTGGTTGCGTATAAGTTACTGTTACAAGGGTTTGTCCCATGAATGTCTCAATCTTGTCTATGACGGCTTCCATTGGCTTGCCTAAGCCTGTAGCTTCAGCAGATACCAAAATCAAATCTCCTTCTTTCATATCTTTGTTTATTTTGATTGTGTGACAAAATCAAATCTTCTTTCTATCTTTAATCTTTCCCTTGATAGCATTGATTATATAACCTTTTGGGTTTTTCTTTTCCCTTGATTTCCCTTTTAGAATGGCGAGTTCATTAAGGAAGTCCGGAAGTAAGGTTTGTGCTGATATAAACAGATCCAGATTGTTCTTAATCTCTTTATCTGAAAACTCAATCGAGTTTTTAAGATAACTTCTTATTTCCGGAGTTAACGACCAGCTTAAAGCTGTCTGTTTTTGAAGGTCGTGTTTTTCCAAATCACTGTCACGGTGTTCCGGTTGATATACTGGATAAAACTTTATGGCCGTTATCTTTCGTCCTGTTTTGAGCGGTGTGTACTCAAAGGTATAAGGGCTGACTTCATCAAGCTCTTTTTTTGCAGCTTCTACTACTTTGCGCATGAAATCATTTATTCGCTCATACTTATCTGCCACACAAAACATTTCCTTTAGCTGTTCTATAGAGTATATCAGAGGAGTTTTCTGGTTGCTCAGCAACTCATAAAAGCGCATTGAAAACTGGCTCTTAAAGCTCATGGCAGCTTTCAATTCGTATTTTCTGAAGCCTTTGGAGAAATCAAGTATGCAGTCCCATACACGTGGGTGCACCTGAAAGGACAAGACTGAAGAACGTTTTCGTATATAAGGCAAGGCTATGATAGATATACTTTGCCAGATTTCATCATCTTCATACTCAAAGATCTTTCGCTGAAGCGACTGTAGGGCTTCTTTTACTCTTGCATAATTTTTGTCATCCTCTCCATTAAGCAGGCAGGCAATAGGCATGGTTATATTTACGCAACTGAAAAGATCATGCTCTATCTTCTGGCAGTTATCAGCGAACTTTATACCTTGCAGCTCTCCTTGAGCCATTTCTACAAGACGATAAATGATACGCTTTTCGTACACGTTAAAGTCATATTTTGCAGTAGTCATAATATAACTTTGGATAAGGTCTTTGTTTACTATTGCCATAATTATCAGTGTTTTGCGTAAATGTAAGTATTAAAAACGACTTTAACAAATAAAAGTCGTAGATTATGTGGTTAGTATTCAAAAAGTCGTAGTTAAACTTTGAAATAGTATTCGAAAAGTCGTAGTTAGTATTCAAAAAGTCGTAGTTAGATTCTTGTCGTTGTTTATAATTCATTGTTTATTAGATTGTTAAAAGATGTTTTTCAAAAGTTGATAAGCATATAACAAGTAATGCTTAAAAACAAGTCATAAAATTTTAGTCAGAATGTGGCTTCCAAACCTCCGAATCCGCGAAAAACGACTTTTTGAATGTTTGTGAAAGCAAAGCAAAAGCCAGCGCAGCGTTCTTTGAGGAACGAACTTTCCGCGCGTGTACACAAATAAGTACACAAAACTTTTGTTTTATTGGTTTTTATCCCTATTTTTGCAGTGTAAACCAATATATTAGAACTATGCAGATTGTTACAACACGCGAATTTCGTGCCAATCAGAAGAAATACTTCGAAATGGCAGAGACGGAAACGATCCTGGTCTCCAGACGCAATGCGGCACCTATCATGGTGTGTGCAGTCAGAGAAGGTGATTTTCCTTCAAAGGAAGAACTTGCGGCTATCCAGAGAGGTATTGAAGATATCCGAAACGGAAATACCTTCAGAATGGCCAAGAATGAGTCTCTGGACGATTTTCTTAACCGTATAGAGGGTGAAGGCAATGTATGAGATAGAATTTTCCAAAGAAGCGGTAAAACATGTCCTGTTAATGAGAAAATCCTCTCCGCAGCTTTTCAAGAAGCTGGAGAAGCTGCTTGATGAACTCCGGGAACACCCATATACGGGTACAGGGCATCCGGAACAGTTGAGATACTTGGAGGGTGTATGGTCAAGGCAGCTGGACAAGAAGAACCGTATCAGGTATATGGTCAACGAGACTACTGTAATTGTATTTATCATTTCAGCCTGGGGACATTATGACGACAAATAAAACAACAAGAAAACAACAAGAAAACAAGTTTCTTTTCGTTTACGTGAGGATTTATTAATGGCTTTAAGGGAAGAAGCGAGAAAGGCTAACAAAAGCCTGAACAGTTTCGTAGAAAGCATTCTGGCAGATGCAATGTTGAAGAGAACCAATGAGGGTAATAACGTACTCATAAAAAACGATACAGAGGTTTAGTAAGGGTTTTGGGCACTCGTCGGGACGGGTGGTCCCGCCCCTTGCCGTGCGGCGCTCCCCGACCGATGAGTTTTTTGTGGTGTTCCGGACACGTTCTGTTGTGCGGTTTTGTTGGGTAATTCTGTTGGGTAATTCTGTTGGGTACCTGTTGTGCGGTTTTCGTGGGTGTTCACGTGTGTGGGATAGGTTCTATCTCTCCCCGTCCCCTTTGCTAATTTCGCGCTGGGGAGGGTGTTCGATAGAACAGCAAGAGGAAACCGGGCAAGCCCTGTTTTTTTCTCTTGCCCTACGGGGTTATGCTTTGAAAATCAAAGCATTAAAAAAAATAACCGTTATATGTTGATTATAACGAATAAATATACTATCTTGTAAACCAATAAGTTAGTATATTAATTCATTATAATAAGCCTTATAATATCATGGAAAAAGATAGCAAAACAACGGTAGCAGTAGAACGTACTACTTTTACTAAACTTGACCGTCTGGCCAAGGCAAACAATGTGTCAAAAATGGAGTTCCTTACACATGCTATAAACTATTTTGAGAAGTACGGTATAAACCCGGTCGAGCATGAAAGCCCAGCACAGGAAATGCAGAAACTTATCAAGCGCATGGATCAGGTATTCGCATTCCTGAAGAAACAGGAAACGGATCTTGTGCGTCCGGCTTGTGAAGCTCTGGCCGGAGCCAGCACACAGATAATCATAAGCCTTTCATCCTTACTTTCGGAAGAAAAGTTCAGGCGGTTCCTGAAGGAGAACAGCGAACTTTTCATCGAGGTAATGAACCAATCCAGCGAAAAGGGAAAAGCTATTGACAGAGCTGAAAGAGCGGTACGGGATTCTGATGCAGTTATCAGGAAGAACCAGCAGGCCATTTTCAAGCGGATAGAAGCCAACGAAACAGCACAACTTAAAGCCATGCAACATATAGTTTCCTTCCTCGATGCAAAAGGAAAGACTGGGCTGCTCGATGATATAAACAAGGTCTATGAGAGGGAAAAGGAAAGGAGGGGACTATGAATATAAAAATTCAGGGTGGCGGTTCCGGAACCTATGCCAATACAGGGAGCTGCACAGGAGTAACGACCTACCTCCAGCATGAGGATCTGGAGCGCATGAAGAACGGCCAGGAAGTGCAGCCGTTTTTCAATAACTCACGTGACTACATAAGCGCACAGGAAGTAACCTTCAAAATAGACAACAACAAGGCAAAATTAAGCCGGAACGATGCGAAGTTCTATGTGATCACGGTAAGCCCTTCCAGCCGGGAGCTGGAGAAAATGGGCAAGACAGAGAAGGAACAGGCTGAAGCCATGAGAAAGTATGTCCGTGATGATGTGATGCAGCACTATGCGGAAGGGTTTGGAAAAGGCCTGAACAAAGAGGATATCGAGTATTACGGGAAGATCCATTTTGAGAGGAAGGGAGCCGACCGGTACGACATGCACGCACATATCATCGTCAGCCGGAAGGACAGGAGCAACACCAGGAAGCTAAGCCCAAAGACCAACCACACCGGGAAGAAGAACTGCGGAAACGTGAAGGGAGGTTTTGACAGGACAGATTTTTTCCGAAAGTGTGAATCTTCATTTGATAAGCGCACAGGGTATGACCGGGCTCCGGAACAGACATTCGACTATCTCAATACCATGAAGAACGGAAGCCCGAAAGAAATATTTCAGAAAAAGGAGTGGGCAGAACGTGTGAACCATGAACGGCTTGAGAAAATGAAAGCCGAATGGAGCCGGGATCTTCAGGAACCACACCAGGAACAAGGCCGGGAAGAAATCCAACAACAGGGAAACAGTATTTCCCAAGTTCTGGATATCAACCAGGCACCACAGCGGAAGAAGCTACAGGAGGAAGAACTCGACCAGCCCAGGAAGAAAAGCCGGGGTTTTGGAATGGGTATGTAATTTTAGATAACTTACCGCTTGGTAGGTGCTTACCTTCTGCATCTAAAAAACAGAAGGTAAGCATTCTGATTGATGTTTTTCCCTTAATATAAATCTCCTTTTATGGTTGTAAATGTATATGTTTCTGTTTCTAAGTCCAAAATTATTTGGACTGTTATATTTTCTTTTGAAGGATATCCATTGGGGTATCCTCCAAAATAATGAGTGGCATTAAAGTTTATATTATATGTATATCCATCATGGTAAGTTATTTTGGGTTCTCCAATAACTCTATAGTCAGGATATTCTTTCATCTTTTCATGAAATTGTTGTATTATAAAGTTGTCATTTAAATAAAGTTCTTCTTTTTGCTTGATTCTTTGTTCTCTTTCAAATTCTTTCTCTAATGGTGTTGTTTCGTGCTCAAAACTTAAATCTATTTCTCCGTTTTCTTTCTGAGGATAATATTCTATTTTTCTTGTAGCTATAGCAATGAGTTCATGTAGACTATTGAATATTTCTCTCTTTGTCCAATTTCCTCTTTCATCATAAGTATATTGGGCGTAAGTTTCATGCTGGTTATTTTCAGTACTATCTACATCTAATATATGTACTAGGTCTCCGTTATCATTCCTTTCATATGTTGTCAAAAGGTTGTTGTCGTATTTTACATAGTTATAAGATTTTTTTCGTTTCCATGTTTTGCAAGCCCAAGCCCGAAACCCTCCTTTGCGGCGGCATTTGATAGACGTTCAAACGCACCGAACGCTTGTTTCTGTTC
>ENA-UEQB01001906-UEQB01001906.1-human-gut-metagenome-genome-assembly--contig:-NODE-1906-length-16445-cov-2.820870_pt1 | contig 16445 bp, 3 predicted proteins | sample MGYA00242901_ERZ507918 | MGnify/ENA primary metagenome ERZ507918 (study PRJEB26167, sample SAMN06115405) | human gut metagenome | host: Homo sapiens | place: China:Sichuan | collected 2016-04-06... | reverse complement strand
ATCATGGATCCACAGCAGCGCGTATTTCTGACCTGTGCTTGGGAGATGTTTGAACAAAGCGGTTACAACCCGAAGCAGCACGATGCGCGCGTCGGCCTATATGCGGGCGTGAGTACCAGCTTCTATTTGCTTACTCACCTGATGAACAACCCAGACAAGCTTGCACAACTCGGTGGTCTCCAAATCATGGTCGGCAATGACAAAGATCATTTGACGTCCCAACTGGCTTACCGCCTGAATATTACCGGCCCTTGCGTGACGGTTCAGGCCAGTTGTGCCACCTCGCTGGTGGCAGTGCATCTGGCCTGCGAAGGGCTGCTGAGCGGTCAGTGCGATATGGCGCTAGCGGGTGGCGTCACGTTTCGCATGGAGGAGCAGCGCAGCTATGAATCGCACGGTGATGGGCTGCAAGCAGAGGATGGCCTGATTCATACTTTTGATGCGCAGGCGAGCGGTACGGTCTACAGCAGTGGTTTGGGCATGGTGCTGCTCAAACGGGCTACAGACGCGCAGGTGCAAGGGGATAACATCCTTGCCGTCATCAAGGGAAGCGCCATCAACAATGATGGCGGTGCGCGCAGTGGTTATACCGTGCCGGGTGTTGATGGTCAGGAAGCTGTGATGATTGAGGCGCATAGCTTGGCGGAGGTGACGCCGCAGCAAATTCAGTATCTAGAACTGCATGGCAGCGGCACGCCGTTGGGTGACGCTATCGAATTCGCGGCCATCAAACGTGTGTTTGGGACGCCAGCGCCGAATGCGACACCGTGGCGTCTGGGGGCTGTGAAACCTAACGTGGGTCACGTAGAAATGGCATCTGGCATCACCAGTCTCATAAAAACGGTGCTGAGTCTTACTAACCGGGTGTTTTACCCTACGCTGAATTTTCAACGGGCTAATCCGCAACTGGGGTTGGAGGACAGCCCGTTTGAAGTGGTGTCCCGTTTAACGCCTTGGCCGGAGGGCACCACGCCACGCACCGCTGGTGTGAGTGCGTTCGGATTGGGCGGCACCAACGCACATCTGGTGGTACAAGCGCCGTTATCGACGCCGCAGGCGAGGGCGCAGCAGATGGGGCCTTGTGTCGTTGTACTCTCGGCAAAAAACCACAATGCCCTGGAACAGATGCAAAACGCCCTGCTGGCGAAACTGGCCGCACATCCAGAGATACGCTTACAGGACGTGGCTTACACCCTGCGTCACGGGCGTTTCTCCGCCCCGGTACGTAAGTGTGTCATCGCAGAGAATTGCACCCAGCTAGCCCGACAACTCCGCGACGCACCGATGGTGGAGGCAACCACGGGTTGCACGATCTACTGGAGATTGGGGCACCGTTTCGTTGTTGCACTCGAGACGCTTAGTGACTGGCTGGCGTGCTCTGAGGTGTTGTCACAGGCGGTGGGACAACTGCTCGAGCATTTTCCGCTCGAACCAGCCTGTCTGCAAGATCTCTCCCCTGCGCAACGGACGTTTATCAGCCAGTATGCGCTGATCGCGTTGATTGACGAACGGGAAACGTTGAATGTGGTGCTATGCGGCGACGGTGATGGTGGCTATGCTGCCGCCGTACTACGAGGAGACTGCACACTAGAGCAAGCATGGCACAGGTTGAATGCGGGCCAACCGTTTGATGATGTGCCGACGAATCCCCTCTTGCAGCCCGATGTCTGCTCTTTGATGCTGGACGACGCGGCGAGTGATGCCAATCGCACCGCGCTAGAGGCGTTAGGGCAGTTATGGTTGGCTGGCGTCAGCCTAGATTGGCGCTGGGTGGATGCGGCGGAGCGTATGTTGGGCAGTCAACGCATCGCCCTGCCGGGGACCGTTTTTACACCGCAGCGCTATTGGGTCGAGGCCGTACGGCCTGCCACGTTCTCCCACGAATCGTCGAATAATCTCTTATCCCGCGCAACAAAATCCGATATTATTGCAGTGGTGACGGAGATATGGGAACGCACGCTTGGTGTCAGCATTGATGATCACCACGCCAGCTTCTTCGAACTGGGTGGGCATTCGCTGTTAGCGTCAACCATTTTATATGATATTCAGCAACGTTACGGCATCACCTGTACGCTAAGCGCATTCTTTGCCGATCCCACCATCGAGGGATTAAGTTGCTATCTGCTCGAACAAGGCGGCAGTGAGACAGCGGTTTCAGCATTGCCTGATACGGTCTTTGCCCCTGACCAGCAGCACCTACCTTTTCCGCTGACTGACGTGCAACAGGCCTATTGGGTTGGGCGGCGAAAATCCTTGGGATTGGGCAATATTTCCACCCATATCTATGTGGAATATGAACTACAGGGGCTAGATGAAACAGCGTTCAACCGCGCGCTCAATGCGGTGATTGCGCGGCACAGCATGTTGCGTGCAATTGTCAACGATGACGGTATGCAGCAGATATTGCCAAACGTGCCGGAATACCACGTTGCCTTCTATACCACCCAGTGCGAGGATGCGTTTCAACAGCGTTGCCGTGAGCTGCGTGACACCCTCTCACATCAGATGATTGATTGTAGTCGCTGGCCTCTGTTTCAGATGGAGGTCGTGGTTGATCCGCAGCAAAAAGCCCGGCTACATGTATCTATCGACCTGCTGATAGCCGATGCATGGAGTCTGGAGTTGTTCATTCGGGAACTAGCTTATCACTACCGCCATCCGCAGGCGGCATTGCCTACATTGACGTACAGTTTCCGCGACTATGTGCTGACCTTAAAATCCTACGAGAAAACGCCGCAGTTTGAACGGGCACGTGACTACTGGCGCGCCCGCATCGAAACTCTGCCGCCGGGGCCACGATTGCCGCTGCGTACCGACCCCACGAAGCTGGAAAACCCCACATTCGTGCGCCGTAGCTATTGTCTATCTCGTGCTATCTGGCAGCGCTTGAAAACGCAGGCGGGTCAGATGAGTATCACGCCTACTACACTGCTGCTCACGGGGTTTGCTCAGGTGTTGGCGCGCTTTAGTTCCTCGCCGCACTTTAGCCTTAACCTGACGCTGTTTAATCGTCTGCCGTTGCACGCAGATATCAATCACTTAATTGGCGATTTTACTGCACTGACGTTGCTGGAGATTGATATGTCGCAGGGAGAAACCTTGCAGGCGCGGGCAAACGTGATCCACTCTCAACTGTGGCGCGATTTGGATAACCGCTTGTTTGGCGGTATCCAGGTCTCTCGACTGCTGGTACAAACTCACCGCGATCCGGCGAAATCGGTGATTCCTATCGTGTTCACCAGCTTGCTCAATCAATATGAGGCGAGCTGGGAAACGGATGATACGCTGTTCAACCAACCGCAGGATGATCTGTACAGTATTTCACAGACACCGCAGGTGTGGCTCGATCATCAGGTAATGGAGCGTAACGGGGAATTGCACTTTAATTGGGACGTGGTGGAACAATTGTTTGAACCGGCGCTAATGGATCAGATGTTCCAGTGTTATTGCCAACTCCTGCACGCCCTAGCCCAGCGACCACAGCTCTGGCATGAGACTCAAGATGTGCTGGCGCTGCCCACCGTTAGTGCACCGGTCACGCAGGCTCCTGCACCTACGGCCTTGTTGCACCATGGATTACTGCGTCAGGCAGCACTGACGCCACAGGAAACTGCGCTGATCAGTCCTATCCGTGAATTGACCTATCGCCAACTGTCGACGGCGGCGGATCATGTGGCCCGCGCCCTGTTAGCGCTGGGCGTGCAGCATGGCGACCGCGTGGCGGTGGTGATGGAAAAAGGCTGGCAGCAGATTGCCGCCGTACACGGCATTTTACGACTGGGTGCGGTCTATCTGCCAGTGGATCCGGTGCTACCGCCACAGCGTCGCCAGCTTTTGCTGACGGTGGGCGAGGTGCGGGTACAAGTAACGCAGCCGGGTCTCACGCAATTGGAGCCGTCGCTGCCCGTGCTGATCATCGACGACGGAATGCTGGACACGCCTGCTGCGCCGTTGCCTGAAGTGGCTGGGGATGTCACGGATCTGGCCTATATCATTTTCACTTCCGGCTCCACCGGTACCCCGAAAGGAGTGATGATCGACCACCGTGCGGCCATGAACACACTGGAAGACATCAACGAACGCTTTGGCCTCAATGCGCAGGATAGGGTGTTCGGGCTGTCATCATTGAGCTTTGACCTGTCGGTTTACGATGCCTTTGCGCCTTTTATGGTGGGTGCAGCGCTGGTACTGCCGGAAGCAGGACGGGAAAAAGATCCGCGTCATTGGCAGACAGTTATGGCACACGGTCATGTAAGCGTCTGGAATGCAGTGCCCGCACTGATGCAGATGCTGTGCGAATACCACAGCGGCGATCGGATGAGTTATCCGACGTTGCGTCTGGCACTGTTGAGCGGCGACTGGATCCCGCTAACGTTACCGGAGCAGATGCGCGAGCGGCTCAATGAAACGATGGACATCATCAGTCTGGGTGGAGCGACCGAGTGCGCCATCTGGTCGGTCTACTACCCGATAGGTGAGGTGGAATCGACGTGGACCAGTATTCCCTACGGTCGGGGCCTGCGCAACCAGCCAGTATACGTGCTAAATGCGCAACTGGAGGAATGTCCGGTCGGGGTGGAAGGAGAGATTTGCATTGGCGGGATGGGGCTGGCACAAGGCTACCTGAACGACGCAGAGAAAACGGCGGCGAGCTTTGTCTGGCGCGAAGCGAGTGGTGAGCGAATTTACCGCACTGGGGATCGCGGGCGCTACTTTGCTGACGGGCAAGTCGCCTTTTTGGGGCGCAACGATACCCAAGTGAAGGTGAATGGTTACCGTATCGAACTGGGGGAAATCGAGCGCTGCATTGCGCGACATCCCGATGTGGAGCAGTCAGTGGTGGTGGCAGTGGGTAATTCTCAACATCGTCGGCAGGTCGCTTTTGCCAAACTGCACGATCGCCACCAGGCGCAGGCATTGCAAGCTAAGGAAGCGGAGGCGGCGGCACTGGCGCAGGGTATTATTGTGAATCCGGCACAGCGTCTAGCGTTCAAACTCAAGGAGCCACATATTCGCGCGCTGGATGGTCTGGGCATTGCACTGACGGCACCGGCGGATAGCACACGTTACATCAAACGCCGCAGCTATCGTCATTTCAGCGCGCAAAAAACCACGCTGGCACAGTTGGGGCAATTGCTGTCGGGCTTGGGGCAGATGCGTCTACCCGGTCTACCTTTTGCCAAGTATGCCTATGCGTCCGCCGGGGGGCTATACCCGGTGCAAACCTACGTGTACCTGCATCCAGACAAGATCGAAGAGGGAGTATCCGGTATTTACTACTTCGACCCGCGACAGAGCTGTCTTATGCCGGTAGCACCAGAAGTCGAGCTGAACAGTGGTTTTCATGCCGGACCTAATCAGTCTATTGCCGATCGGGCGGCATTCACGCTGTTTATGGTGGCTGATATGGCGGTGATCTCGCCATTCTATGGGCAAGAGGCAGCTTGGCACTTCTCGGTGATGGAAGCAGGTACTCTCTGCCATTTACTGGAAGAAGATGCGCCGCGCTACGGATTGGGGCTGTGCCAACTTGGGATGGCAGACTTTTCCGCTGTGGCATCGCATTTTCAATTGTCGCCACATCATCGCTATGTCCATTGCACCGTGGGGGGCGCGATAGGGCAAGAGGCGGCAAGTGCTGCAGCATTGCTGCGCGATTTCTCCACCTATGAGAAACCGAAGGAAACCGCTGCGCCGCTGGACATGCAGAGCTACAAAGATGCCATGCTGCGCGGCCTGCGTCAGCAACTGCCTGACTATATGGTGCCGAGTGATCTGATGTTAGCGACCGATTTTCCGTTAACCGCTAACGGCAAGCTAGATCGGCAAAAATTACAGCTGCAGGGCGAACAAATTGCCCACCAGCGTGACGGCGTGGGTCCAATCCAGGTGGACAGTGCGTTACAACAGCGGCTGGTGGCGCTCTGGCAGGAGGTACTCGGCGTGAGCCACGTGTCGGCCGAAGACGATTTCTTCTCGCTGGGGGGCAGTTCTATAGAATTGGTGCGTATTCAGCAGGCACTTGAGGCGATTATCGGGCAGGAGATTCCCATTGTCGATCTGTTCCGTCTGCCAACCATCGCGGATGTGGCGCGTTACCTTGATGAGCAACTGCACAATCTACCCGCCGCCCACGATATCGTATTAGCGCAGGCTGAGGTTTCGCAGGTCAGCGCTGCGCGCGAGAATCTGGCGTTGCGGCGTAAACGTGCCCAACAGGGAGAAAAGGGCGATGAGTGAGCAGAGCTATCGTAGCGCAGGGACACTGTTGGCACAGTTGGCGTCCGGAGAAACCACCTCAGTGGCGTTGGTGAATCACTATTTTTCACGTATGGCGCAGTTTAACAAGCCGTTGAATGCGGTGGTGCAGCAGCACTATGCGTTGGCGTTGGAGGCCGCCGCGCGCGCCGATCGTGAGCGACTGGAGGGGCGCGCAAGGGGCGTGTTGCACGGATTACCTTGTACTGTTAAGGAGTCGTTTGACGTGCAAGGGTGGTTAACCACGTCCGGTGCCCATTATCTGAAAGATAACCGGGCGACGCAGGATGCTCCTTCCATCGCACGCTTACGCGCTGCCGGGGCGATCCTGATGGGAAAAACCAATGTGCCGATGATGACTGCCGATTGGCAAACCTATAACGATCTGTATGGCACCACCCATAACCTGTGGGATAGGCAACGTTCACCCGGCGGATCGTCCGGAGGAGCGGCGGTGGCGGTGGCGGCGGATTTCACCCCCGTGGAATTTGGCAGCGATTTGTTTGGCTCACTGCGCATTCCCGCACACTACACAGGTGTCTATGCCCATCGTTGTAGCTTGGGGTTGATGTCGGTCAGAGGACATGTGCCCGGTGGTGGTCCGCAAGCGACTGATGAGCCGGATCTCTCGACGGCGGGCCCCATGGCGCGCAGCGCGGCGGATATGCGTCTGATGATGCGCGCATTGAGCACACTCTGGGTGGAACCGCCGCGTATTCCCGATTTTAGCCGTTATCAGGCCAAAGCAAACTACCGCGTGTGCACGTGGTTTAGTGCGCCCCACCATGAGATAGATCAACAGATCGCACAGCGTTTTCAATCGTTTATCGACAAGTTACGCGCACAGCCTGGCGTGGAGGTTGATGATGCTATGCCCGCCGATATCGATCCCGACGCACTGTTTGATATAGCAGTCAAACTCAGTGGTCGGCTGGTAAGTACGGCGCTCAATGGACGCCAGCGTCTTACAGCCGGGCTGGCTGCGCTGGGCTTCAGGCTTGTGGGCAAGCTGGCGGATGTGCCTGAGGGGATAACGAGCTATTACCAGGGCATGCTGAAAGACACTGGCGAACAGCGGAATACAGACAAACTCCGCCACGAATACAGCCGGGTGATAGAAACCCTTTTCGCGCGTTATGACGTGTTGTTGACACCTGTCAGCCCGGTGCTGGCGTTTGCGCACATGCAGCAGCCGGTGCGTAAGCGCAAGCTTATCGTCAATGGCGAACCGCAAGATTACAACGAACATTTGTTCTGGAACATGTTAGCAACGGTTTTTGGTTTGCCTGCCACCGTTTACCCATTGGCGAAAACGATGGATGAGCTTCCGTGCGGCATACAGATCATTTCCGGGCATTTTCACGATGATGTGACGATTAACTTTGCTGAGTTCTGCGAAAGCATCAGTGGCGGATTCACGGTACCGGAAGGGTACTAGAGGCGGATATCGGTGACAGCGCCAATAAAGGCGCGGCGCAGTTAATGAATAAGGAGCAGGTAGTACGGTTAATAAGCTTGAGCCAGACAACGGCACGCCGAACGATGAGCTGTTCACGGTGGCGGGTATGTTTGACGGCTCGCTGTATAAATTACTCCTGCGCATGGCGTTGCCGATGTTTGTCGGTATGTTAACGCAGGTGACCTATGCCATCGCCGATATTTTTTGGCTGAGCCACATTGATGTCACCAACAGCGGCATCATTGCCGGTGTGGGGCTGGTTTTCCCCGTTGGAATGGGGTTATTTGCCATCGCCAACGGCATTCAAATCGGTATGGGATCTTTGCTGTCCCGCGCCATCGGCATGCAGCGGTTGGATCGTGCACAGCGGATTTTGTCGGTCGGTATCATCATCGCGCTATTCTTTGCGATCGTGATCACCGTACTTGGCTATGTTTATGCCCAGCCGCTATTGCGCTCACTGGGGGCCACGAAGAGCATCATCGGCTACGCAACGGAGTTCTATTATTATTCGCTGCTGACCGTGTTCAGCATCATGTTGATTGGCGTCATGATGGGGCTGTTTCAAGGCGCGGGTAAGATCATGGTCATCATGAAGGCCTCATTGTTGGGGGCGTTGGTAAATATTATGCTCGATCCAATCATGATCTTTGTATTCGATTTTGGTGTGAAAGGGGTGGCATTGGCGTCGTTTCTGGCGCAACTGAGTATGGTCGCCTATTTCATCTACACATTGATGGGATTACATATCGGGTTGAGTATACGCATCGCGTTACGCCCATTCTCCTGGAAAACCTACCGAGAGTTTCTCTCCGTCGGCATGGCGCAGATGCTGATGCAACTGATCATTGCGGTCGGCATAGTGATTTATAATTTTTTTATCGTCAGGCTGGACGTAAACGCGATGGCAGCGTTTACGCTCACTGGTCGCATCGACTATTTCATCATCACGCCGATGCTGGCTATCGCGACCGCGTTGCTGACTGTGGTGGGGCAAAACTGGGGACACGGAAATGTCACCCGCACGCTGAATGCCTATTGGGCCGCCGTCGCGCTGGCCTTCTCTATTGTGCTGGTGTTAGCCGTTATGCATATTGTACTGGCACCCTGGATGTATCCCCTGTTTACTCGTGTTGTTGCCGTGAGTGACTATGCGGTACTGCAAACCCGTATCATGGCACTGGCACTACCCTTTGTCGCTATCAGCCTGTTAGCAAGTGAATATTATCAGGCCATTGGTAAGCCTTGGTATTCGGTGTTGTTGACGCTGATGCGTCACGTGTTTATATCTGTCCCTGTCGTATACCTGCTGGCGATTGTGTTAGAGATGCGTATTACCGGCGTCTATTTTGGGGCGATGAGCGGCACTTTTGTGGCTGCGTTGTTGGCGTGGCGTCTGCTGCGTCTTTCACCTCGTCTGCTGCGATGGAATCAGGAGGCGGTGCGCTCCCAACACTTGGATATGGAGGTGGCACCATGATGTCGGGCAATCCGTTGTCGTGGCCACAGGAACAGTGCCACATCATTGATCAACTGTATCCTTACAGTGCCGTAAACATCATTGGTGGTGTGGTCACCATTGAGGGAATTGTCGATCTGCCCCGACTACACGCGGCCATCCAGTCCGCCATTCGGCAATTTGATGCGTTGCGTATGTGGTTTGTGATGGGAGAGGAGAGTGAAGTGGTCAGCCAAGTGCAGCCTTATCACTGGCGCGATATCCGCCATTTGACTTTTTCCCCAGATTATGACAAGGAGAACCTACGCCCAGCGGCGATCGAAACATTTGTTGATGAGTGGTTCCGGCAGCCCTTTACCCTGCTGGCGCACGATTTGTTCGAGTTTGTCACCTTTACGTGCGGTGAACAATACAGCGGTTATTTATTTAAAGCCCATCACGGCATTGCTGATGGTTGGTCAATGGCGTTGTTGTCAAACCATGTCAAGCGAGCATACGAACAGCAGGACGTACCAGATGATGCGTCACCAGCCTATAGCGCATTTCTGGCGCAGCAGCAATCTTATCAGGCGTCAACGCGCTTTGCCGTTGATCGTGGCTGGTGGCGTGACTATATCGACGAATACCGCGACTGCTTTCCAGACAGTTCCCCCATCGTTACTACTGAGGGCATCAGTTGTTCCACTTGGCTTGAGCCAGCCATGATTAACCGTCTCTACAGGTTGTGTAATCGTTATGGCTGTACGCTTAATACGCTGTTTATTGCACTCTTCGCTCTCTATCGCGCCAGAGTATGGGGGGAGGAAAAAGGCGTAATAGGCGTGCCGTTAGCCAATCGGCATACTCGCGAGGCGCGGCGTTGCTTTGGCATGTTTACTAATCAATTGCCGCTGGCCTATCGACTGGTGCGCACGGAACGATTCTGTGAACGGGTGGCCTTTTTCCAGCGCGAACTGAAACGCGGTTTTAAACACAGCAAATATCCCATTACCTTATTCAACCAGGATTTGGCGGAACAGGGGGGAGGGAAGTTGCGGGCGTTCGATTATTGCGTTAATTATTATAACTTTACCTATGAACGCCACATTGCAGGTGCCGCGCAACGCGTGGAGAGTTACTACAGCGGCGAGCAGTCCTATAAGCTACAGATTGTTTTGCAAACTGTTAATAATCATAAAGAAAGCCTTAGGTTGAGTCTGGAGGCGCTGCGTAGCGCTTTCACTCCGCACCAACTGACAGCGATGAAAAATGGGCTGTTGGATTTAGTCACTGCATTGGATCGGCAACCTGACGCTCGTCTAGGCGATCTCGAAGTCTATCCTGCGCCGCACGTCGCATTGGCATGTGGCTCACTCAAACCCTCATTTACTTCCCGATTTGCAGCGCAAGTTGTGGAGCATGGTGATCGCACAGCACTAATTGATAATGAACAGTCTTTGACTTATCGGCAGTTGGATGACGCTGTTGAGCGGGTTGCGCGTTATCTGCGCCAACAGGGGATCGGACGCGGTCAAGTGGTTGGGATTATCGCTGAGCATAGCGCTCAAACGGTGATGGTTATTTATGGTATTTTGCGCTGCGGCGCGGCATTTCTGCCGCTAAATCCCGCGTTGCCAACGACCCGCCTTTACGCCATGTGTCGTAAAGCGCAGGTAGCGCATATCCTTTACGATCCGGCGATGCATGAATTGACGCAGGCGCTGGCGTTTCCCGCGTCCAGCTTGCTCCAGGCCTTAGCCACTTCGGCGCTTGCTAGAGAACCTTGGCCAGCTATTGAACCGCAGGATCTGGCATATGTGCTGTTTACCTCCGGATCGACCGGCGAGCCTAAGGGCGTGCAAGTCTCTCATGGCAATCTGGCTAACTATCTCCATTTCGCCGCCGAACGTTACTTTACAGCGCAGGACCGGGCTGCGCTCTACTCTTCGCTGTCCTTCGATTTGACCATCACTACGCTGTTCGCCCCCTTATGTGTGGGCGCTAGCATCAGCGTTTGTCGGCACGCCGAGAGCGAAACATTGCTGCGCATGGCCGTGGTTGATCAGCCCAACACAGTGATCAAACTGACGCCTGCACACCTGCGGTTGTTGTGTGCGGCTGGCATAAGCAGTGAGCAGATTCGTACCTTGGTGGTTGGCGGGGAGGATTTCAAGCGGGATCTGGCGCGTAAGGCGGCTGCTCTCTTTCCTCAGGCCGTGATCTATAACGAATATGGGCCGACAGAGGCCACCGTTGGTTGCATGATCTATCGCTACACCGGGCAAGAAACGCTGCCTTCATTGCCCATCGGTATGGCGATCGACGGTTGCCAGGTAGCAATTTGCTCCCCTTGGGGCTGTCCGGTACCGGAAGGCGAAACTGGTGAATTGGTGATTTATGGCGCGTCAGTGACGCAGGGCTATATCGATGCGCCGCAACAAACGGCCGCCGCCTACCTTAAAGATACCAATGGGGTGATGATTGGCTATCGCAGCGGTGATATTGGCTACGCCATCGCTCCTAATACGCTGGTTTATCAGGGACGTAAAGGCGATCAGGTCAAAATTAATGGCTATCGTATTGAGCTGTGCGAAATCGAACAAGCGTTGTTGAGCGCACCTCAGGTAGAAAGTGCGGCGGTGGCGGTGATTGATGATGTGCAGGGGCAGCACAGCGGGTTGCTAGCCTGCGTGACACCGTCATCTGTTGATGTAGCTACCGTAATGCAACATCTGCGTCAGCAATTACCCACCTACATGCAACCCAAGCAGTGCTGTGCTATCGCCCAACTGCCGCTATCGCACAATGGCAAGGTGGACGTGCGTCAGATGGTCGCAACGGTCCGAAACACCGCGCCTGCATCGGGTAGCGAGCGGCTGGGAGATGCGGCGATAAGGCATTCAGTTCGGGTATGTGTGGAAGGGGCGCTGGAGCAAACTGAGTTTGATGATAACGAAAATCTTTATGTCTTGGGGTTGGACTCCATCAAGAGTATCCAGATTGCAGCGCAGCTCAGGCACCACGGCTGGACGATGTCAGCGGTGCAGGTGATGGAGTGTGGAACAGTGAACGCCATCTGTGAGTTTCTCGCTAGTCATACAACGGTGTCACAGCTCGCGCAGTATGCTCATAACACCCGTATCGATCTACCCGCATTGCGTTGGTTTACGCAGTTGGCGTTGCCAGTGCCCAATGTTTATAACCATGTCATTGTGCTGAAAGTGTTGCCGGGCTGCCCGCTCGAGCAGTTACACAACAGGCTGCATACATTAATCCAGCAGCAGCCAGCTTTGCACAGTGCGCTGGACGCTGAGGGGCGGTTGCTAGTATGCGACCCTAATGTGTGTTATCCCAACGAGGTGCTCACGGAATATTCGACGGCGCAGTGGACGTTGGCAGAGGTGATCGCTCAGTGCAATAGCATGCTTGACGTGACAAATGGTCGAGTCTTTACGGCAGCTCTGTTACACGCCCCGCAGCCTGCGTCTAGCACGCTGGTACTCTGTGCCCATCACTTGTGCGTCGATATGCACTCTTGGTATTTAATCCTCAGCACGCTGGACGCCGTCAGCACTGTCAATGGCACCAGCAACAGCGGACTGCATCGCTGGAATGACTATCTGGCGAGCAAAACGGTAGATTCCGCCACACACGAAAGCTGGCGCACAGTATGTCAAACGCTACCGCTGCATTTCCCACCCGTGTCATTGCCAGATGACTCATTACCTCGTACGCGCGCTTGGCGTGAAGACTTTCGCCATCCTTGCGTCAGGAGGTTGTTTGAATCCAGTGGTAATACCGCGTACAGCGCCGAAACCTATGTGCTAACGGCATTGGCGCTGGTGCTGCGTTACTACAGCGAAGAGCCTTGGTGTCGCATCGAGATGGAAGGCATGGGACGCGGCTGCTGGCCCGATGAGCCTGACGTTGCGGATACGGTCGGGTGGTTTACTCTATTTTATCCTTGGGCGATCCCTCTGCATGGCGATATGGCGACACTGTTATCTGCGATCGCTTCCGATTTGGCAAAACGCACGCATGGTGGGGGAGATTACGGTCTGCTGCAAATGCGGCATGCACCGGAAGACTCTCTTGCGCAAGGGATCCGAATGAATTACATCGGTGTGCAGGCGCAACCTTCACTCCGCTATTTTCATATTGATCACTTTAATAGTGATATCTATACCGCGCCTGAAAACGCGCTCGGCTGCGTGCTGGAGTTTAATATTGCGCGCTCGGCAGCTGATGGTCTCTCCTTCCACTGCCGTTTCGATCCCACGCGCATTGCGCTGAATGATGTGCAACTCCTGCTGGCGCGCTACAAGAACAGCCTCACTGATCTGGATGCCTGGCTGTGCCAACACAGCGCCACGCTGACGGGCGCGCCGACTTTGTGGACACTATAAACACGATGCCAACCCTTAAGGAATACAACAATGGCAAAGGATGATTTTACCTGTGGCTCACTGGATATTGCCATTATTGGCATGAGCGGGCGTTTTTCCGGTGCGGAATCGGTGCCCGAGTGGTGGGATAAGTTGCTGGCGGGTGAGGAGTTCACTCAACCGACATGCACAGAAGACGATAATGGGAACCCTTGGATTAGGCTGCGCAATATAATCACCGCTCCCTATGACTTCGATGCTGCATTTTTCAATATTCCGCCTGGCGAAGCCCTGTTGATGGATCCGCAACAACGAATATTTCTTGAATGCTGCTACAACGCTCTTGAGCATGCGGGCTATATTCCCACGCAACTTAAGCGAGTCGCCGTCTATGGGGCGACCTACGCCAATAACTATTTTATCGATCGCGTCTATCCATACCTGAAGATGAGCGGCGATCACCATTATCTTCAGGCGCAGATTGGTAACGAAAAGGATTACTTGTGTGCTCAGGTTGCCTACAAGTTGGGGTTTACCGGACCCGCTGTGAGTGTACAGACCGCCTGTTCCAGTTCGTTGGTGGCAGCATATTTAGCATGCGAGGGGTTATTGACTTTTCAAGCCGATGTTGCGTTGGCAGGTGGGGTCACCTTGGGTTTTTTACAGGCGCACGGCTACAGTCCGCAAGGTGATAAGCTGGTATCGCAAGACGGACACTGCGCCCCGTTTAGCGCTGAGGCGACCGGCACGGTATACAGCAGCGGTGCGGGAGTTGTGGTGCTAAAACGTCTTGAGGATGCACTACGCGACCAAGACAGAGTGTATGCGGTGATTAAAGGAGGTGCGGTAAATAACGACGGCGGGCGTCGGCTGGGGTTTGTCGCCCCCAGCGTAGAAGGACAGGTAGAAGCGATCAATACGGCGCTTGCCGCCGCAGAAGTCGTACCGACTGATATCGCACTGATCGAAACGCACGGTACCGGTACCCCGTTGGGTGATGAGATTGAGCTTGAAGCTCTGCACCGGGTTTTCGCACCGGCATGTGCGCCGCACAGCATTCAATTGGGTGCGGTAAAAGCCAACTTGGGTCACCTGGGAGTCGCTTCCGGTATCGTCAGCTTAATGAAAACCGCACTGACGCTATATACTGGTTTAGTTCCCCCGCAGATCAACCTAGTAAATAAACATAAAAAACTGTTGCAGCCAGCCTCGCCATTTTATCTCAGTGATGTAGTGACTTCTGTCCCACAAACGAAAAGGATCCATGCCACCGTTAGTTCGTTTGGGCTGGGAGGGACCAATGCTCATTTGGTTCTGCAAAACTGGTGCGAGACGCCTGCGCAAGCGGTGCAAGAAAATGAGCGCCGCCTGTTTTTCTTCAGCGCCAAAACGCCATTAGCCCTTAGACAACAGTTGGATGCTCATTATCACGCTCTGGCGACCTATGCGGAAGCAGATAAAGATCGTATCGCCTATACTCTCGCGCAACGCCGGGCACATTTCCCGTATCGCTGTGCGCTGGCGGCAGACAGTGTGGTAGCGTTGCGTGCAAGTTTGGCGAAACTGCGGGATGCTGACATGTCTTTTACCCCTATCAATATGGAAACTACCTTGGTGTTCCTATATCCGGACCGGGACGATAAGCTGGAGAGTGCCCTGACGCATTTGCTGGCTTGTCAACCTAACTTGCGCCAGCGGCACCAGCGCCTGTCTCAGGATGTTGCACAAATCTGCGAACCAGCCGATTGGACGCCAGCATTGCGTCAGTTTATCCAGCAGGTGAGTCTTAGTGAATGGCTGATCGAACAAAGTATCTCGCCTGTGCAGCACATCGGTTACCTGACGGGGGCTGCAGCAGCGCAGTATGTTGCGCGCATCATCTCACTGGAAAACGCTGTTCAGCAGGTGATTGTGGCTGAAACGACACCGGAGCAGACGCTGGCCGGCAACAGTGAACTGAGCGAAATATTGGCTAATCTGGCGGTGACGGAGGGAACGCTGATGCTGGAAATCGGTCGCGCGGGGACGTTTTCCATATTGTATCACCAGCATGCGCAGTGGGTTGGGCAAACAGTATTTTCCCCCATGCTGAATACGGATACGCCTGAGGACATCCTGCCGCTGTTGGGCACTCTTTGGCAACGAGGAGTGACTATTTGTTTACCGGAAATGCCAGCCGTGCAGACTATAGGCTTACCCGGTTATTCGTTTGATCGCGTCCGGTATGAAATTCAGTCCAGTGATGCGTTCATTGTTATGCATCGATCATTATGACGAACACGCGGTTATTTTCGAATACGGAGCGACCTCGATGCACGTTATCTCTTTCGTCGACAGCTGTAACCACATTTATAAAATCGGACTGACTGCCGCCGATATTTATGCCAGACCCGCTATCCGTGAGCACAGTGAATTTATCTCCGAATGTGTTGATGGTATTTTATGAGGTGTTCACAGGATGACAATAATGGAACACGTTAGCATTAAAACATTATATCATCTCCTGTGCTGTATGCTGCTCTTTATTTCCGCTATGTGCGCTTTGGCGCAAGAACATGAGCCTATCGGGGCGCAAGATGAGCGCCTGTCGACATTAATTCACCAACGGATGCAGGAGGCCAAGGTCCCAGCCCTTTCCGTAAGTGTGACCCTTAAGGGGGTACGTCAGCGATTTGTCTACGGTGTTGCCGCTGTGGCTAGTCAGAAAGCGAATACTCTAGACACAGTTTACGAGCTGGGATCGATGAGTAAGGCGTTTACCGGACTTGTGGTGCAAATACTGATTCAGGAAGGCAGACTCCGGCAAGGGGATGATATCATTACCTATCTGCCGGAAATGCGCTTGAATTATCAGGGAAAACCTGCTTCCCTGACCGTGGCTGATTTCCTTTATCATACATCAGGA
>ENA-UEQB01001885-UEQB01001885.1-human-gut-metagenome-genome-assembly--contig:-NODE-1885-length-16540-cov-8.481868_pt1 | contig 16540 bp, 9 predicted proteins | sample MGYA00242901_ERZ507918 | MGnify/ENA primary metagenome ERZ507918 (study PRJEB26167, sample SAMN06115405) | human gut metagenome | host: Homo sapiens | place: China:Sichuan | collected 2016-04-06... | reverse complement strand
AAGGACTCAATTTTAAGGTTTATAATAATAAGGATGTAGAGTTCCTCGATGTACGTGATTCGTCAGGGATGCGCACTTATGTACGGTCGCTCTGCTTCGTCTTGTTTAAGGCTGTCAGCGAACTTTTTCCGGAAGGGAAACTGTATGTGGAGCATCCGGTATCTAAAGGTTATTTCTGTAATTTGAGAATTGGACGTCCTATTACCTTGGAAGATGTGACGCGTATCAAGCAGCGCATGCAGGAAATCATAGCCGAAAATATTTCTTATCATCGGATCGAATGCCATACGGCTGAGGCTGTACGTGTGTTCAGTGAACGGGGAATGAATGATAAAGTGAAACTGCTCGAAACTTCGGGTTCACTATATACCTATTATTATACGTTAGGGGATACCATTGACTATTATTATGGTAATCTGTTGCCCAGTACCGGGTATCTAAAGTTGTTCGACATCGTGAAATATTACGATGGCTTGCTTTTGCGTATTCCGAATAAGGACAATCCGAATGTATTGGAAGAAGTGGTGAAGCAGGAAAAGATGCTGGATGTATTTAAGGAATATCTGAACTGGAGCTACATTACAGGCCTTAACAATGCCGGAGATTTTAATATCGCTTGCGAAGAGGGTCATGCTACGGATCTGATCAATGTGGGAGAAGCATTGCAGGAAAAGAAAATAGCCCAGATAGCCGATACTATTTTCCACCGGGGAGAAAACGGTAATCGTGTGAAACTGGTACTGATTTCCGGTCCGTCGTCTTCAGGAAAGACAACGTTCAGTAAACGGCTCTCCATACAGTTGATGACAAACGGGCTCAAACCGTTCCCGATATCATTAGATAATTATTTTGTAGACCGTGAGGAAACTCCTTTGGATGAAAACGGCAATTATGATTACGAATCTCTTTATGCGCTCGATCTGGAACTGTTTAATCAGCAGTTACAGGCTTTGCTGCGTGGTGAAGAGGTGGAGCTTCCCCGTTTTAACTTTTCTCTTGGAAAGAAAGAGTATAAAGGTGATAAGCTGAAAATAGAAGATAATACCATTTTGATATTGGAAGGTATCCATGCATTGAATCCGGAATTGACGCCACATATTCCTGAGGAAAAGAAGTTTAAGATTTATGTTTCAGCATTGACTACTATTTCTTTGGACGACCACAACTGGATACCTACGACTGATAATCGTCTGCTCCGCCGCATTATTCGTGATTTTAATTATCGGGGATATTCGGCTCGTGAGACTATTTCCCGTTGGCCTAGTGTGCGTGCCGGTGAAGATAAGTGGATTTTTCCTTATCAGGAAAATGCTGATGTCATGTTCAATTCTGCTTTGCTGTATGAGTTTGCGGTTCTTCGTTTGCATGCGGAACCCATTCTGATGGGAGTACCGCGCAATTGTCCGGAATATTGTGAGGCATATCGGTTACTGAAATTTATTAAATATTTCGTTCCGGTGCAGGATAAAGAAATTCCCCCGACATCTTTGCTCAGAGAGTTTTTGGGAGGAAGTAGCTTCAAATATTAGATAATAATTTTATTTAAGATATTTATTTTGGAATTTATAGTTATTGTATAAATATAAGTTCGTAACTTCGCGCCGCAAAAAACAAGCGTGGCAATAATGTTGTTGTATTCCAGGGAAAGGAAATAACTGTTAGATTAGACTTACTTAGTGAACATTTGTATGTTTTTTCCGTTTATGTTATTACACAACAAAAAAAGGGTATATGATATTTTACAACAATTTTTTAGCAAAATGCTTTTTAGGGAAAAAGAAGCATTATTTTATGATAGGAGGGTTATTCTTCACTCGGTATAAGTATCTGGAAGTCTGGGAGGAAATGGAGTTGAGAATACATGCGCGGCAATTCTGGGAATGTTTTTTATTGACTTTAATCCCGGCATTGGCCTTGTCACTGTGGTTATCATGGTGGTGGATGATACTTCCGTTCATAGCATATCATCTGTTTTACTGGTTTGAGAAAATGTTTTTTCCTCATTCAGTTTTCGATTGGGAAGCTTTGACTTTCTGTGGGGACGCTATGTATCTGCGAAAGAGGAAGTCTTTTGCTTGGATGAAGTGGTATGGCAAGAAAACTCTTCCTGCGTCGGAGTGGGATGATTAATGGCTAAAACATTTTATTTTCCTGGAGGCTAATATTTAAGTTATTTACCCCTGTAACAAATTAGTTGTAACAGGGGCTTTTTATGTTTGGAAGATATCTATGAGTAATCTTGTCTGTTGGTAATCTTGTGATTATTCTGTCTTATCTCAGATGCTTCTTTATCCACAGTAAATGTCCATACTCCGTATCACTGGAAGTCCAGTGCTCGTTGATGGGTGTAATCAGTGATTCCTTCGGACAGTTCAGCATATTGTATACAATATAGCTGGTAGTTGGCGGACAGACATTGTCGTTGAATCCCCATGTCATATAGGTATCAGCTTTAATCAGTTTAGCAAAGTTCACAACATCATAATAAGCCATTGTTTTTATTTTTTCGGGCGTATCCATATCTACGGAATTTCTGAAGAAGTGTGGATAACCTCCTGCACGACCGGCTTTATATCCTGCCATATCACTTAATGCCGGATGATTGGCGACACATGCTGTTACCCGTTGGTCCAGTCCGGCAGTAACCAATGCCAAAGCACCTCCCTGACTGCCTCCCTGAACAACGACATTCTTTCCGTCCCATTCCGGCAGGGAAGTGAGAAAGTCGATACTACGGACACATGCCAGATATACACGTTTCATATAATAATTGTCGCGGCTGTCCAGACCATTAGACAAATATCCATTCTCTCTGCCGTTGAAAGCTGCGCTGATTTCCCGGAACTCTTCCTCGCTCATTTCCGGATTCAGTCCGTGAATTTCAATTTCGAAACGGATACAACCTTGTTCTGCGTAGTATTTATGGCGTAAAGGCTCTTTGATGGTCTTGATTCCGGCTCCCGGAGGGCATAGCACAACAGGAAATTTGCCTTCCTTTTTCGGATAAAACAAATAACCGTAGATGCTTTGCCCGCGTTGGTTTATCTGGAGTTTAATGAGATAGCAGTCTATTTTATCCGTAGAATACTTTTTCACATGTTCTTTGGTGTATACCAGCGGACATTTAGCCAGTTCAGTTTTTTTTTTCTTCCAGAATTCCTGAAAATCAGCAGGCATAGTAGTGTATGGACGCAGCTTTTCAGGAGAGAAGCCTACTTTAACATGATGAGAATAAGTCTTACCGTCTATTGTGGCTGTCAGACGACAGTCACGGAAGCCCGGTTCTTTCATGGTACCTATGGGGATTACCGCTTTTCCTTTCTGCAGAGTTACTGTTCCTTTACTGTCGGCGGGCATCATCTCTCCACCTGTTTCATAGTTAACAATGATGTTGTCTCCCGGAATGCCATATTTATAAAATTGCACTTCTACACTTGCCTGTTCTCCGGTTTTGTAAAGCCAGTCGGAGTGGTTGGGGACTGTCACCCAGAATACATCACTCCGATAGGGGTTGTTCTCGGCTACAGCCAGCAGAGTCGTTAACAATACTCCGACAGACAAACAAAATCTTCTCATATTCATTTTACTATTCAAAATAGATGTCATTAAATGTGTTGTTCTACTTTCCATGCTATTAGTTCATTAATTACGATGCAATATTAGGAAAGATTAGAAAGACAGAGGTAGACTAAATGTTCTATTACGGGTAAAAATTAGTTTTGAGGTTAGAATAACTTCCATTCAAACTGATGCTGCCCCGCTTCTAGTTCTATCATACGTTCTCCTTTTACATGATCCGGCAAATATAAAGTGGCACTACTGTTAGCCGGAATAGTAACCACGTATACAACACTTTTTTTCCTGCGTTCCCATTTTGAAATGATTTCTCCATAGGGAGAGTGATGTCTGGCTTCAAATTGCTTCAAATCACTCGGGAAATTGGGGCGCAGAATAATGTGTTTAAAACCGGGCTGTTGCGGATCGGGGAAGATGCCCCCCAAACCTTTATAGAACCATCCGCCGATTTCTCCGAACATCATGTGATTGTCGGAGATATCACGTGTGGCATTCAAATCCCAATTTTCCAATAGGGTAGTGGCACCGTTGGCTATCCAGCATCCCCATGAAGGATATGTATCTTGTGCAGCTACTTTATAAGCAGTCTCCGCTTCTCCGTTTTCACTCAGAGCGTTCAGTATGGCTTTGGCTCCCAATACCCCTACATCCAGATGGAAACCGGCTTCTTCCACTTTCTTTGCCAGATTCCTGGCTACTTTTGTTTTCATATCTTCGGGAACAACTCCCCACATCAAAGGTACGCTTAACTCTGTCTGGACACCGCTGGCATAGATTCCGGTTTCTCTATTCAGATATTTAGCATTGATGGCATTCTTTATTTTCTCGGCAAGAGCCTGGTAGTGTTCGTAATCTTCTTGCTTATTGAACAGTTTTGCCGCGTTTGCCAGTATCTTTGTGTCTACATAAAAGTATACTGATGAAGTCAACTCTTTCGATGAATGGGATTTTACAGGAACCCAGTCGCCTCTTCCCCATGAAGTCAAACCGTTCGGGCTGGTACGATCTACATAATTCACATATCGTTTTATATTTTCATAGCAGTCTGATAATAATTTGCTGTCTCCGTAGAACAGGTAGATATTCCATGGAATGATTGCGATGGTACTTGTCCAGTCCAGACCATTATCCGTGCCATATCCCCAGCCTCCTGTAGGGATGATGTCGGGCAATACTCCATTCGGCTGTTGTTCATCCCGGTGGTCTGCCAGCCATTTTTCATAAACGGTGATTCCATCGTAATTGTATAAGGCGGTTTCAATCGCAAAGTGTCCGTCGCCCGTCCAGCCGTTCTTCTCACGTTGAGGACAGTCTGTGGGATATCCCATCAAGTTAGATAGATAGGCATTGTTAGTAGCCCACCACAAACGGTTGACAAGTGGATTCGACGTACTTATCTCCCCTTTTTGAGGAACGTCACTGTGAACAAAGTAGGCAGTCAGGCTATTTTGCTGTAATTCAATTGGTTTACTGCTTGTCACTTCCACATATCTGAAGCCTTTGTAATTGAACCGAGCCATAAATTCATCTTCCCCTTTTCCGCTAAGGATAAGGATATCTGTCTGGAATGGGTCCGAATCATCTACCGGACGGTGGTATACATCTATATTCGATGTGTTTACCCGTCCGTTGTCATAGAGGCGTTCGCCGTGTTTGAGTTTTACGACTGTTCCCTCTTCTCCGGATACTTTAATGCGGGTAACTCCGGACATATTTCTGGCAAAGTCGAATATATAAGTAGAATCATTTATTTTCTTCCATGTATTTGCAGGTATTGTTTCTACGATACGGATTGGCTGAACCTGTTGAGATACCACATTTTGAGAAGGGGCTCCTCGGTAGCCTACTCCGTTCCATTTGGAGTCGTCAAAATCTGCAGTACTCCAGTCTTTCTGCTCCAGACGGGCATCATAATGCTCTGCTGTGTAGATGCTGTTGAATATCAATGCGCCAGATGATGTTTTCCAGTCTCTTTCGGAAGGGATAACTTCGACGCTGCCGTCTTCGTATGTAATTCTCAGATCCATGCAGAAGGCAGGACGGTTACGCCACGGTGCACGGTCAAAGTCCCATACTGCCTTTGACTGGTGGTTATACCAGCCATTTCCTAGCAATACTCCAATTGCGTTTTTGCCTTTTTGCAATTGCCGGGTCACATCATAAGTCACATAAAAGTTCCTTCTGTCAAAACGGGTATATAGTGGGTCTAACCGGTGATTACCGATCTTTTCTCCATTTATATACAATTCGTACAAACCAGCCACTGCAATATAGGCTCTGGCTGATTTTATCTTCTTTTGGGTATTGAATGTTTTTCTGAAATACGGAGCCGGCTTATAATTGATATCTCTGTTGTCGCCAATCCAGGCACCCTGCCAGTTTTGCATTCCCATCATTCCTGTTTCAAAGCTGTTGATGTCCGAAGAGGCTTTAACTCCGTCCTTGTCCCATACATTTACTTTCCAGTAATATTTCGTAAAAGGCCGGAGATTCTTTTCCGGATAAGTCACAAGAACCTCGTCCGATTCTTTCTTTCCCGAATTCCAGATATCTCCTTTCTCATCGTTTACTTTCAGTGAGTCTGTACTGACTAATAGTTGATAAGCGGTCTGGCGTGCTCCTTGTCGTGTATCGTTTAGCATCCATGACAATCTGGGATTGGCATGATCGATACCTAAAGGATTGACAAGGTGGTCGCATTGAAGATTCGCAGGCTTGCACGCTTCTTGCTTTTGGGCAGATATTGATTGCAGGGTACAAAACGCAAGTGCGGTAACTAAATATATATTTTTCATCCTGTTCTATTTATTTTCCTTTTTTAACTACAAACTGATAACTACCGGACTGTAACTCCAATACAGCTTTCCCGTTCATGAAGGTAATCGAAGAAATGCCTTCTGCTTTTACAGCAGCTTTTTCGCTTTCTTCTACCACGTAGTCGAGGGTGGGCAATTGCAAGTGGAGAGTTGCGGTGGTGTTGGCCGGTATGCTTATTTGATAAGAAACCGTTCCGTCATTTTCTTTTTTCCAGCTGCTCTTGATGTCTCCATAACAGGAAGGGAAAGATGCATTGACCCAGTTAATCCGTTCCTGACCGGCGGGAATTTCCGGACGGTTGTCCGGAACCGGCTGTAATACGATGTGTTTGAATCCCGGACGTGTTTCGTCAATATCGATACCGCCCATTGTACGGTACATCCATTCGGAAACTGCCCCGTATGAATAATGATTGAACGAGTTCATGGATACAGGGCCAAAGCCTTTCTCCTTAGTATATGAATCCCAGCGCTCCCAGATAGTTGTTGCTCCTTGGTCTATGCTATATAGCCAGGAAGGATTGCCTCGTTGGAGCAATAGATTGTAAGCTGTATCCGATTCTCCGAACTGGCTTAATGTCTGGTTCAGGATGGCTGTGCCCACGAATCCTGTGCTCAGGCGATTGCCGTTACCGGCAATTTTGCGGGTCAGTGTTTCCAGTCCTTTCTTCCTGGCTTCTTCTGTTGGAAACAAATCCAGTTTCAGGGCAAGCAGATAGGCTGTCTGGCTCTTTTGCTTCAAGTCTCCGTCTGCGTCCACATAGCGTGTCTGGAATTCTTTCTTGATCTCCTGTGCCAGATTTCTATAGGCTTTCGCTTTAGCGGCATAGGCATCACAGTCATCTGTTTTCAGCGCTTCCGAAATCTTAGCCATCAATTGTGCCGTATATGCGTAATAGCATACGCTGACAAAACGGCGTTCAGTATCTTCGTATGATAACCAGTCACCGTAATTTGTTCCGGCACCGTTATAGTTATATCCGTCTCCTTTTTGATGTGACAGGAATTCCATGTATTTTTCCATAGATGCATAGTTGTCCTGCAATATCTTTTTATTGTCGTACATCAGAAAGATTGTCCAGGGAACGATGATGCCGGCATCTGCCCAGGCTGCCTGCCCATAACCTACCCATGAGTGAGGGGCTACATCCGGATAGGCACCGTCACTTCTTTGACCGTCGCGCATATCTCTCATCCATTTTTCAAAGAAAGCGGATACGTTTGCATTATAAGAAGCGGCACGACAGAATACTTGCGTATCTCCGGTCCATCCCAAACGCTCGTCTCTTTGCGGACAGTCGGTAGGGATGCTCAGATAGTTACCTCTCTGTCCCCACATAACGTTGCTATACAGCTGATTGATCGAACTGCTGCTGGTGACGAACGAAGCTCCCTCTTCTGTAGCAGAGCCAACTACTTCACCTATCAGGGAAAGCACCTCGATATCTTCACTAGCCGTTATCTCACAATATTGAAAGCCGAAGAAAGTCATGGACGGATGGAAGGACTCGCCTTCTTTGTTTCCTTTCAGAATATATTTCAATGTTGCTTTCGCACTTCTGAGGTTGGCGGTATATATACTTCCGGCAGGACCATCGTCACCGCGTGATTTGTCTCCTGTATCATTCAGCATTTCTCCGAAACGGAGTTTCATCTCCGTGCCCGAAGCACCTTTTACTTTGAACCGAACCCAGCCGACCATGTTCTGACCTAAGTTGTAGACAGCCGTTTCACCTTTCTTTAACCGAATGGGAGCCGGTTTGTCCGTAACACTCAGCACATTGATTTTTCCATCTTTCTCACCTCGGTAAACGGTAGTAGACAGAGGGGTACGGTTCAAATGCGGGCGCACCTGAACGGTTGGTCCGGCAAAGGCGATTAATTCTCCTTTAAAGTGAGGGTTGACAGCTGTTTTATTCCAATTGGCGGTATTATATCCGGGCTTTGTCCATGCACTTTCTTTTCGGGCGTCATACGTTTCTCCGTGGTAGATGTCTCCCATTCGTATGGCACCATCCATGGATGATAGCCAGGAAAGGTCTGTCACTACTGTTTCCGAAGTACCATCTGTATATTTCAGCAGTATCTTTGCGATGAATCCTACTTCATGACCGCCATATTCTCCGTGACAGACATCGCTGTTCCACCAACCGGAGGATACTTGCGCACCGACCGCATTAGTCCCTTTTTGGAGCAGATGGGTGATGTCATAGGTCAGGTAATGTGCTGTTTTGCTGAAATCTGTCCACTCCGGTTTCAGCTCGTCATAGCGTATGCTGCCATCTTCCAGCTTATTTCCTACCCGCTGTCCATTGATAAATAAATCATAAACTCCCAGAGCCGAACTGTAGATGCGGGCAGATGCGATCTTCTTTTTTGCTTTAAATTCTTTACGGAACATAGGTACTCCGCTCATGGCACCCTGTAACACCCGATAATCACCGGAGCCGGAAACCATATTCAGTTTGTGATTATTTCCCACTGAAACGATTTCGCCTCCTTCAAACAGGGACTGAGGTTTCTCAAAATCTTCTTTCAAAACGACTTTGGCTTCTTCTTTGCCGTCTTTCAACTCATACTCTGTCAGTACAATATTATCGAACATAGCCGTTTCATTGGTATTATTACCTCTGAATGCCCGGAAGCCGATATATCCATTCGATAGTTTTGAGTCAGTATCCGTATAGGTATCTACCAGTACTCCGTCAATAGAAGTTTTAACCACTCCCTCTTTCGCTTCAATTGCCAGATGATGTTCTTTATTCAGCAAATCGGATTTGGAAAAGAATTTGCCTATGGGGGTGTCTGAGCTTTGCAGCCGTCCTCCTTCGTAAATATGTCTTCTGATTAGAGGCTCTTTTTCGTTATCCAGTGTATTGACAGACCACATGAATACATTGGAAGCATCACGTGCGCCAAAAAGAACGGATGCGTTACCGGAAGTCAGTGTAACATCCATTTCCAGTAACATGCGTGCTTTGCCCTGTTTTTTGTCTTCCGGATTGATTTTAGAGTTTTTGTTTATTTGAGTAGCTTTGATCCATTGTGCTCCCGACCATCCATCGGATAATAATCCTGTTTCGAAAAAAGCCTTTTCTGTTGAGGCTTCTTCACCGGTTTTATTATTCCATACGGTTACTTTCCAATAATAACGGGTGGAAGGTGCGAGAGCCGGTCCTGCATAGCAGATGTTCAGTGATTTGTCGGATGCTACCTTTCCGGAAGTCCAGACTGTATTTGAACAGGCTGCATCAGTTGCTACGGTAATTTGATAAGCTATTTGTTTCACTCCTCTTTCTGCTGATTCCAATTGCCAACTGAATCGGGGAACTGTAATGTCCAGCCCAATAGGATTGGTAAGGTATTCGACCTGCAATTTTTTGACAGATGCGTTTACAGGCAGTAGAAAAAGAATAGACAAAAGTAATAAAGTAGTTCGTGCCATTAGTTTAAAGTATTAATAGTTTGTTATGATGGGGATATTGGCAAATATAGTGCTTATTGTCGTGTATAAGGATAAGAATTATGACACTAATACTTAAAAAAATGACCGTCCCCCTGAAATGATAAATGCCTATACTTGATTATAGTACAGGCATTTATCGTTTTCTTATGTGATTTTTAGTGCCTTGTTGAGTAAAGCAGCCGGTTATCTTAAAGCTTCCACTTCTTCCGGAGTCAGCGGAATCTTTTTGCCGAGCCGGCGGGCGCCTGTTTCCGTGATGAGATAATCTTCTTCGTTGCGGATACCGCCGAAGTCTTTGTAAGTGACTACTTTATCGTAATTGATGAAATCGGCGAACTTCTTTTCCGCTTTCCACATTTCGATCAGTTCGGGGATGAAGTAGATACCCGGTTCCACCGTATGTACAAATCCCGGTTCCAGTGGGATGGCGAGGCGTTGAGACTTGCGTCCGAACTGTGTACTCTTCGGCTGACCGTTATAACCTACCCATACTTCACCCAGGTTTTCCATATCATGAACGTCCAGTCCCATCATGTGGCCTAATCCGTGCGGATAGAACAAAGCGTGTGCTCCTTCACGAACAGCATCTTCCGTATTTCCCTTCATCAGTCCGAGAGCTTTCATTCCGTCTACCATGACACGGGCGGACAAATCGTATACATCCATATAAGGGATGCCCGGACGAAGTGCCTTGACAGATTCCAAATGCATTGCATTCTGGATTTCGTAGACTTCGCGCTGGCGGGGTGTGAATTTCTTATCCGCAGGAATGGTGGATGACATGTCACCGGCATAACCCGATTCCACTTCCGCACCTGCATCAATCAGGAACAAATCGCCCGGTTTTACTTTATTCCCGTGATAATGGTTATGCAGGGTCTGCCCGTTGATAGTGGCAATCGTAGCGAAAGACAGCTCGCAGTTATTAGACTCTGCCACCCGGTTCATTTCCGCTACTACTTCATATTCATACATTCCCGGACGAAGAACTTTCATGGCGGTGATGTGCATATCGGCAGTCACGTCACAGGCTTTCTCTATTTCTACGATTTCTTCTGCTGATTTATAGTTACGCTGAGCTATTACAGCACGGATGAAAGGTACGGAACCTTCCTGGCGTGCAGGCGGTATACCCAGCCAGTCCATCAATTTCAGTTTATGTTCAGGGCGGTAGGGAGGAAGATAATGAATTGCTTTACCACTCTGGACACATTTGTGCAGATAGCCTACTATATCGGCGGAAGCCATCTGCTCCTTGATGCCGACACGTTCGCATTTTTCGCGTAATGTAGGTTGTGAACCCATCCACACGATGGCATCGATAGACAATTCGTCACCGAAAATAATTTCTTTATCTTCGTCAATATCAATGATAGCCGATAGTCCGGCACACGAAAGACCGAAATAATAAAGAAAGGTGGAGTCCTGACGATAACGGAACGTGTTATCCTCATAATTCAGCCCGCACTCGTCATTTCCAAGAAATAACAAAACTCCGGAGCCTAAATTCTTTTTCAGCAGGGCTCTGCGCTGCATATACGTCTCTTTGGCAAACATACTGTCCTAATTTTTAAGTTCGTGCAACAAAGATAAAGAATTTTGTGTTATAGGATTAAAAATAATCCCACTAATCTGTGTAATCTCTCGTTAAAAAGTTACTTTTGTAGCGAGAAACAGTAGAAAGCAAAAACGAATATGGCACAAGGTTCCCGTCAAATACAATCGCAGGCGCAACAGCAGATACAAACGCTCTCGCCACAGCAGATTCTGGTCGTGAAGCTGTTGGAGCTTCCCGCAGTCGAGCTGGAAGACCGTATCCATGCTGAACTATTGGAGAATCCGGCGCTTGAAGAAGGTAAAGAAGACACTGCTGCCGATGAATATGCAGAAGATGTCAACTCGGAAGAAGGCATGGATAACGATGCCAACGATTATGATTCATTAAGCGATTATCTCACCGAAGACGATATTCCCGACTATAAATTGCAGGAGAACAACCGCTCGCGGGACGAGCAGGCGGAAGATATTCCTTTCTCCGATGCAACTTCTTTTTATGAAATTCTGAAAGAACAACTTCGTGAACGTAACCTGACCGAACATCAGTGCGAACTGGTAGAATACCTGATCGGTTCGCTGGACGACGACGGACTGCTTCGCAAATCGCTGGAGAGTATCTGCGATGAACTGGCTATTTATGCCGGCATCGAATCTACGGAAGAGGAACTGGAAGAGGCTCTGTGCATCTTGCAGGATTTTGATCCGGCAGGTATCGGAGCACGTAGTCTTCAGGAATGCCTGATGATACAGATCCTCCGGAAAAAGAGCGAGGAGAAAAAGCCGACACCGATACTGGACTTGGAAGAACGTATCATCAGTGATTGTTATGAAGAATTCACCCGAAAACACTGGGAGAAGATCATCAAGAAACTGGATGTGAAAGAAGAAACTTTCAATGAGGCGATTGCCGAGATCACCAAGTTGAATCCCCGTCCGGGTGCTTCGCTCGGAGAGGCTATCGGAAGAAGCTTTCAGCAAATAGTTCCTGATTTTCTGGTGGACACTTATGACGACGGAACCATTAATATAAGCCTGAATAACCGTAATGTTCCCGAACTCCGTATGAGTCGTGACTTTACCGAGATGGTGGAGGAACATACCAAAAATAAGGCAAACCAGTCCAAAGAGTCGAAAGAAGCCATGATGTTTCTGAAGCAGAAGATGGATGCCGCGCAGGGATTTATTGATGCAGTGAAACAGCGGCAGAATACGCTGATGACCACTATGCAGGCGATTATCGACTTGCAGCGTCCTTTCTTCCTGGAAGGTGACGAGTCACTGTTGAAACCGATGATTCTCAAAGATGTGGCAGAACGTACCGGACTGGATATTTCCACGATTTCCCGTGTCAGCAACAGCAAATATGTACAGACTAACTTCGGTATCTATCCACTTAAATTCTTTTTCAGTGATGGTTACACGACGGAGGACGGAGAAGAGATGTCCGTACGTGAGATCCGTAAGATTCTGAAAGAATGCATTGACGGGGAGGACAAAAAGAAACCGCTGACAGATGATGAACTGGCAGATATCCTGAAAGAAAAAGGCTATCCTATTGCCCGGAGGACGGTGGCAAAATACCGTCAGCAACTGAATATACCGGTGGCAAGGCTGAGGAAATGAGTTTTAAAGTATTAACTATAAAGTATTAACTATTAGGTGCTGATGGATAAAGAAAGAGAGCATATCATAGCGGATAAAACAATGTTGCGGGTGGCACGGGTTACCTCCATCGTGTTTACTCCATTTTCTATCCCGTTTTTGGCGTTTCTGGTGTTATTCCTGTTTTCTTATCTCCGTATCATGCCGATACTCTATAAGGGGATTGTGCTGGGAATCGTTTATTGCTTCACCATACTGACGCCTACCATTACCATTTTCCTGTTCCGCAAGATTAACGGGTTTGCCCGTCAGGACCTGAGCGAACGTAAGAAACGTTATGTACCTATCTTGCTGACTATCATTTCTTACGTATTCTGTCTGTTGATGATGCGGAAACTGAATATTCCCTGGTATATGACAGGAATTATTTTTGTTTCTCTGGTAGTATCGATCATTTGCATTCTGGTCAATCTGAAATGGAAACTGAGTGAACACATGGCAGGAATGGGAGGTATTATCGGTGGACTGGTGTCGTTCAGTGCACTGTTCAGCTATAATCCGGTGGTGTGGTTGTGCCTGTTTATTCTGATTGCGGGCATATTGGGCTCTGCACGGATTGTTTTGGGACATCACACTTTAGGTGAAGTGCTTTCTGGTTTTGTTGTCGGCTTGGTATGCGCCTTTTTGGTACTCCATCCGGCGTACAACCTTATGTTCAGAGTATTTTTATTTTAAAAACAATATAAATCCTAAAAACTAATTATTATGAACTTTCCACAGAATTTAAAGTACACGAATGAACACGAGTGGATTCGTGTAGAAGGAGACATCGCTTACGTAGGTATCACAGATTATGCACAGGAACAACTGGGCGATATCGTATTCGTTGACATCCCTACTGTAGGAGAAACGTTGGAAGCCGGAGAGACTTTCGGAACCATTGAAGTGGTAAAAACCATTTCCGATCTTTTCTTACCGCTGGCCGGCGAGATACTCGAACAGAACGAAGCTTTGGAGGAAAATCCGGAGTTGGTAAACAAAGATCCTTATGGCGAAGGCTGGCTGATCAAGATGAAACCTGCTGACGTGAAAGCTGCGGAAGACCTGTTGGATGCCGAAGCATACAAAGCAGTCATCAACGGATAAACTCCTTATCAGACAACGAGTCTCGCAGATACCGGCGTACCGGCCTTCATGCCCGAACGTCCGTATCTGAACAGTAAAATAGTAAATAGTAAATCGTAAAATTGTAAATCAAATGACTCCAATTGTAAGTATCATCATGGGTAGCACGTCCGACCTTCCTGTTATGGAGAAGGCTGCGCAACTGCTGAATGATATGCATGTACCGTTCGAAATGAACGCCCTTTCTGCTCACCGCACGCCGGAGGCTGTGGAAGAGTTTGCCAAGAATGCCCGTAGCCGTGGCATTAAAGTAATCATTGCTGCTGCCGGAATGGCTGCCGCCCTTCCCGGTGTAATTGCAGCCAATACTACGCTGCCGGTGATCGGAGTACCTGTAAAAGGGTCTGTGCTCGATGGTGTAGACGCTCTTTACTCTATTATCCAGATGCCTCCCGGAATCCCGGTAGCTACGGTTGCCATCAATGGAGCGATGAATGCAGCTATCCTTGCTATTCAGATGCTTGCTTTGAGTGATGCGGCTTTGGCTGAGGCTTTTGCTGCTTACAAGGAAGGTCTGAAAAAGAAAATCGTAAAAGCAAACGAAGAGCTGAAAGAAGTTAAGTTTGAATATAAAACTAATTAATTGACGATTGACAATTGACTATTGACAATGGGCTGGCGCTTTGGGCGTTTTATTGAGCCGGTTGTTGATGCTCGATTCTCAATTGTCAATTGTCAACTGTCAATTGTCAATTGAAAAAATGGATTTATTCAATTACTCTCGAAGAGAAACATCAGAAGTAAATATTGGGGCTGTGCCGTTGGGCGGCCCCAATTCCATTCGTGTCCAGTCGATGACAAATACGTCTACACAGGATACGGAGGCTTGTGTGGAGCAGGCCAAACGCATTGTTGATGCAGGTGGAGAATATGTCCGTCTGACTACGCAGGGCATTAAAGAAGCGGAGAATCTGATGAATATCAATATCGGACTGCGTAGCCAGGGATATATGGTTCCGTTGGTGGCCGATGTACATTTTAATCCGAAGGTTGCCGATGTAGCAGCTCAATACGCAGAGAAAGTGCGGATCAATCCGGGCAATTATGTAGATGCGGCGCGTACTTTTAAAAAACTGGAATATACCGATGAAGAGTATGCGCAGGAAATACAGAAAATTCATGATCGTTTTGTTCCGTTTCTGAATATCTGCAAAGAGAATCATACGGCTATTCGTATCGGAGTCAATCACGGCTCTCTATCAGACCGTATCATGTCCCGCTACGGAGATACTCCCGAAGGAATGGTAGAGTCTTGTATGGAGTTTCTGCGTATTTGTGTAGAAGAACATTTTACAGACGTGGTGATCTCAATCAAGGCGTCCAATACGGTGGTGATGGTGAAAACCGTTCGCCTGCTTGTTGCTGTTATGGAACAGGAAGGTATGTCATTCCCTTTACATCTTGGGGTGACAGAAGCCGGAGACGGAGAAGATGGACGCATCAAATCGGCTTTGGGCATCGGTGCCTTGCTGAGTGACGGGTTGGGAGATACTATCCGTGTGTCTTTGAGCGAAGCTCCCGAGGCTGAGATTCCGGTTGCACGTAAGTTGGTGGACTATATCTTGTTAAGGCAGGACCATCCGTTTATTCCGGGAATGGATGCGCCGGAATTCAATTATCTGTCTCCTTCACGCAGAAAGACACAAGCCGTCCGCAATATCGGAGGTGAACATCTTCCTGTAGTCATAGCCGAGCGGATGGATGGAGGCACGGAAGTAAATCCGCAGTTCACGCCGGATTACATTTATGCCGGAAGAACATTGCCCGAACAGCGGGAAGCAGGTGTAGAGTATATTCTCGATGCGGATGTGTGGCAGGGAGAAGCCGGTACATGGCCTGCTTTCAATCATGTGCAGTTGCCGTTGATGGGCGGGTGTGATGCTGAACTAAAATTCCTGTTTATGCCTTACATGGCACAGACGGATGAGGTGATTGCCTGTCTGAAGGCACATCCTGAAGTAGTTATTATTTCTCAAAGCAATCATCCGAATCGTTTGGGCGAGCATCGCGCTTTAGTGCATCAGCTTATGACGGAAGGGCTGCAGAATCCCGTTGTCTTTTTCCAGCATTATGCAGAAGATAATGCCGAGGATTTGCAGATCAAGTCTGCTGCAGATATGGGTGCCTTGATTTTTGATGGTCTTTGCGATGGTCTTTTCTTGTTCAATCAGGGAAGTTTGAGTCATGCGGTAGTGGATGGCATCGCTTTCGGAATCTTACAGGCGGGTCGTCTCCGTACTTCTAAAACTGAATATATTTCTTGTCCGGGATGTGGTCGTACCTTATATGATTTGGAGTCTACCATCGCCCGTATCAAAACAGCTACCTCGCACTTGAA
>ENA-UEQB01001881-UEQB01001881.1-human-gut-metagenome-genome-assembly--contig:-NODE-1881-length-16555-cov-4.876320_pt1 | contig 16555 bp, 16 predicted proteins | sample MGYA00242901_ERZ507918 | MGnify/ENA primary metagenome ERZ507918 (study PRJEB26167, sample SAMN06115405) | human gut metagenome | host: Homo sapiens | place: China:Sichuan | collected 2016-04-06... | reverse complement strand
TGTCAGATTTTATTAGTTATTATCTGTGCAAATAATACTTATACAAACAATTCCATGTATAAGAGCCCAAAAAAAATTTTGTACGCAAAACTTTTTCCGGGCTCTTTTTCTGCCTTTTCTTAAATTGTATCTGAATTGTCACACCGGTCTATGCGGTAGCCGTATTCTCCAGATCTCCCACCAGATACTCCATGATGTCGCACAGCGTCACGATTCCGGTAACCCCGCCGTAGGCGTCTGTCACGACCGCAAAATAATTCTGCTGCTGTTTCATCTGCTCAAAAAGCCGGTTTGCCTTCATGGAATCCGCTGCCAGCATCGGCTTTTGCACCGCATACTGCATCACCTTGTCACGCGTGTGGTCTTTCATGCGGAAGTACGCTTTTCCATCGAGGATTCCCACGACATCCTCGCTTCTGCCCGCAAAGATCGGATAATAGGTATGTACGCTCTCCGCCAGAATCCGGTCCCAGACGGCTTCATCCTCCTCCGTGGACAGAGATACCATCTCCCTGCGGTGCGTACAGATCGTTCCGACCGCAATATCGTCAAACCCGAACACGTTCTGTATCATCTCTGTCTCCTCGGTTGGAATGGTTCCCTGCTCTCTTCCCTCGGCGAGCAGCAGCCGAATTTCCTCCTCCGACACCGTCTCCTCTTCCTCCTCCGGGTCAATGCCAAACCGTCTTAACCAGAAATTGGTCGATGCGGTAAGAAGCCACACCAGCGGTGCAAAGATCTTCGCCACCAGGGAGAGCATTCCTGCCATTTTAAGCGCCAGCTCCTCCGCCTTTTTCATGGAGGGATCGTCGGTATCCAACAACCGCCAGAGGAAATCCCCTTCGCTGACAGTGCCCACATACCGGCCGTCCCGGGTGATGACGGGGATGGCGGTATAGCCCCGGTTACGCATCTTTTCAAGACCTTGGCGGAAGGTAAAGTCATCGTACAGATAGGCGATCCGGCTTTTGGGAAGCAGGAAATAGGCAATGTTCACGCTGAGTGCTCCTTTCCATTTACGAACGCCGACAGCGGCGGAACCGTTCCTTTTCTTTGTATACAGTATACAGGAACCCGCTGTCGATTTCTTGAACAATGTATGAAATTTAAAAAAATAGTCCTTTTCTTTTCGGAAGGGATCTGTTATGATAAAAATTAGTGATAAATGCAACAAGGAGGCGCTGCGATGCTGACAGCTCAGGAATTGAAAACCAGTCCGCTGTTCCACGACATCAGCTATGAGGAATATCGCCGGATGCTGACCTGCTTTCAGGCGGCCCAGCGGTCTTATGTGCCGGAGGAACAGGTCTATGATTTTACATCCTCCCGGACGGACGCAGTAGGCATTGTGGAGCGGGGGCAGGTGTCCCTGATCCGGATCGACGAGGCGGGCGTGGCGACGGTGCTGGAGGACATGGGACCCGGCGGCGTGTTTGGCCGCCATCTGGCCTTTGCGGGCTTTGCGGCGGACAGTCTGGAGGTGGTGGCCCGCACCGCCTGCGACATTCTGTTCATCGACAATTCCTGCATATTCAAACGCTGCGAGAATGCCTGCACCCACCACAGCACGTTGGTCTACAATATGATGAACCTGCTCAGCAATAAGACCCGTTCCCTCAGCGAGCGGGTGGACGTCCTGTCCCGGCGGTCCATTCGGGAAAAGCTGCTGTGCTATTTCCGCCAGCAGACGGAGAAGAGCGGGGAGGATGTGTTCACGCTGCCCTTCTCCCTGAGTGTTCTGGCGGACTACATCGCCACGGACCGCAGCGCCATGATGCGGGAGCTGCGGCATTTGAAGGAGCAGGGGATCGTCTGCACCGACGGGCGGCAGATCCGCCTCTTGGAGGAGCGTCCGACAGCTTGAATATGTGACGCGGGGCAATCCTAAAATGAATACCCAGTCTTACTTCGCGTCCTATCGACTTCAAAAAATTCTTCTCAAACGGGCGGGACTGTGGTATCATACAGGCAGAGATATGAAAGGGCGGGTGGCGTTATGCGCAAAGTGCGATGCTATGAGTGCGGTAAGACCTACGATTATGATACCGATGATTTCTGTCCGAAGTGCGGCGCGTTCAACCAGCCGCCCAAGTCCACCACCATCGACGCCAACGGCGCGGTGATCCGGGTGGACGGGATCAATGAGCGGGGCCATGCCGGGTCCTTCGTCCATGAGGAGCTGCATGAGGAGAACCGGGAACGCAAGCGCATGGGCCTTTCCAAGGGCACCCGCCGGACGGCGGCTGCGGCGCCACAGCCGTCTGTGCAGAGAACCGCATCCCGGCAGAGCGGAAGACAAAGCGGGAAAGCGCAGCCTGCGGTGGGCAAGCTGATCTTCTGGATTTTTGCGGCCATCATCGGGCTGAATATCCTCAGTTCTTTAGTCGGACTTTTGCTGATGTGGTGACGGGTTTCCACCCGTTTGGGTGAGAAATGCCGGAGAACCGGAATCAGAAGGGGGCGTGTCCCTGTGAACGTGATTTTGATAATGAGTGCCTTTTGGGTCATATACGGAATCGCCGGCATATTGGGTTTTCAGATCATCCGAAGCGAATACAGAGGGCATGACTGGACGAAAGCCTATGTTCGCTTGCTGGGCGTATCGTGGCTGATGCTGGGTGTCCCGTGGCTGTTGTTCAATCGGATAGCGGTGCATACGGCTGCGAATATCGGGACAGGTTTGCTCTGTATCATTTTGCTTGCGCTGGCCATGCCCTCCATTGTGTTTACGTTTTTTATCGACAAAAAATACAGAAATATCCTGAAAAACGAGTAAAAAGACACCGCCTTATGTTTCGTGAGGCGGTGTTTCTTTGACCCTGCACGAAACCGGAACAAACTGACCTTGAGTGAGCAAGGCTGTCCTTTTTTGTCTGCGTTCCATGATTTTGACAGCGGTATTTTTCCGCCCCGTGCGCAAACTATCCCTGAATACGGAAAGAAAGAGCGATGGGGATGCAAAAGCTGCTGTCAATTTTTGTTTATCTGATTTTGCTGATTTTTTTAGAGTCGGCGGCGGAGGTGACGGGGGTACCGGCCTCAGCCCCGGCGGAACTGCCGGAGGAGCCGAACTATGTAGCTCTCACCTTTGATGACGGTCCCCGGCGGGGCACCACCGCCCGGCTGCTGGACGGCCTCCGGGAGCGGGGGGCCAGCGCTACCTTCTTCTTAGTGGGGGAGCGGCTGGCGGGGAACGAGGATCTGGTGCTGCGGATGCAGGCAGAAGGGCATCAGGTGGGGACCCATACGTGGAGCCATATCCGCCTGGACGGTACGGCTCCGGCGACGCAGCTCCGGGATATTCAGGCGGCGCAAAACGCAGTCTGTAAACTCCTGGACACGGATAGCTGCTGGCTGCGACCGCCCTACGGCCTCATTGATCCGGCGGTCCGCACCGGCGTTACGGTGCCTATGGTCCACTGGAGCGTGGACCCTCGGGACTGGGAAAGCCGGGATACGGCGATGGTGGTCCGCTCTGTTTTAAAGGACGTACAGCCCGGCGACATCATTCTGCTGCATGACATCTACCCCTCCTCCGTGGAGGCGGCGCTTCAGATCGTGGACGCGCTGGAGGCGGAGGGGTATTGGTTTGTTACGGTGGAAGAGCTTCTGGAGCTGAACGGCATCCAGCCGCAGGCAGGGGCCATGTACCGGTCCGGGCGGGTGTAGCTCAGTACTGCCGCACCACGGCTACCACTTTGCCCAGGATCTGGGCGTAGGTGCCGTCGATAGGCTCGTAATCGTCATTTTCCGGCAATAGCCAGATATGGCCGTTTTTCCGGGAAAACCGTTTGACGGTGGCCTCGTCATCAATCATGGCCACCACGATCTCCCCCTGATTGCAGGTCTGCTGCTGCCGCACCACCACCAGATCGCCGGGGAGAATTCCCGCGTTCAGCATGGATTCGCCCCGGACCCGCAGGGCGAAGTGAACGTCCCCGGGATGCCCGGTGTGGAAGGTGAGGTAGTCCTCGATGCACTCCTGAGCCAGAATGGGACTGCCGGCCGCCACATTGCCCACGATGGGCACCCGGTCCGCCGGTTCCTCCGGCTCCGGGACGGACGGCGCGGCGGGATGGGTCAAGGTGATGGCCCGTCCTTTTCCGGCACCGATCTCAATGACACCGGCATCCGCCAGCTTTTTCAGATGGAAGTGGACGGTGGAGGGGGACCGCAGGCCCACAGCCTCGCCGATCTCCCGGACAGACGGGGGATACCCCTGCGTCTGGATGCAGGCGGCAATATAATCATAGATCCTCTGCTGCATGGCAGAAAGCATGAAATGACCTCCATTCTATTGGCAGCTTCCGGCAGCTGCGCCGGAGCAATGTATCTTACTGTCAGTATACCATAGTTTTTCTCAAAATGCAAACATTTGTTCTATGGATAACGAGAGACTTTGACAGATATTTTTTGTAAAATGGACTTGAAATAGGGACAAAGCTATGGTATTATAAACTTCTGTAAGATGATTTTCTGCGCCTGTGCGCGAATGAATGTTCGGAGGTTGTCCACTATGAAGACCGTTGTTACTATTTTGCAGCTGCTTTGCGGCCTTGCTATCATCCTGATCGTGCTGTTCCAGTCCGGCAAGAGCCAGGGCCTGTCCGGTGCCATCGGCGGCGTGGCTGATTCTTTCCTGGCCAAGAACAAGGCCAAGACCATCGATGCCAAGCTGGCTCGCGCTACCAAGTGGTTCGGCGCCGTGTTCCTGGTGCTGACCATGATCCTGCTGATCCTGAACTAAAAACGGAAACGAAAGAGACGCCTGGGGGCGTCTCTTTTTTGCGTGTTCGGCTGTGGGGGGCGGGGAAGCTCAGCAGGTGACACGGGTGCCGGTTTTACCGTCGATGCCGTCCCGGGCCTTTTCCAACAGGGTAATGAGGGCGGTGCGGCCGGGCTTGGATTCCGCAAATTTGACGGCGGCTTCCACCTTTGGAAGCATGGAGCCGGGAGCAAACTGCCCCTCGCCTATATAAGTGCGGGCTTCCTCCGGCGTCAGGGTATCCAGCCATTTCTGGTTCGGTTTGTTGAAGTTCACAGCCACCTTTTCCACGGCGGTGAGGATGATGAGCATATCGGCATCCAGATGCTCCGCCAGCAGCTCCGAGGCGAGATCCTTGTCGATGACTGCGGCGGCGCCCTTGAGATGGTGATTGTCCGTGGCGATGACGGGAATCCCACCGCCGCCGCAGGCGATGACCACGTTATCTGCCTCCGCCAGCGCCCGGATGGTGGTCAATTCCACTACGGCTAAGGGTTTGGGAGAGGCCACCACCTGCCGCCAGCCCCGGCCTGCGTCCTCCGCAATGTGCCAGCCCTTTTCGCGGGCCATCTGCTCAGCTTCCTCTTTCGTCATGAACGCGCCGATGGGCTTGGTGGGGTGTTGAAAGGCGGGATCGTTTCCATCCACGACCACCTGCGTCAGCACCGTGGCGACGCCCTGCTGAAGACCCCGATTCAAAAGCTCCTCCTTCAGGGCGTTTTGCAGATCGTAGCCGATATAGCCCTGACTCATGGCCACGCACATGGACAGGGGCATCACATCGGCGGACGGCTCCTGCCTGCAGTAGGCGGCGAAGGCATTCTGGATCATGCCCACCTGGGGGCCGTTGCCGTGGGCCACCGCTACCGTGTGCCCGGCTTCTACCAGATCCGCAATGGCCTTGGAGGTCTCCTTTACCGCCAGCATCTGTTCCGGCAGATTTTTGCCCAGCGCGTTGCCGCCCAGGGCGATGACGATTCGTTTACCCATACTGTTGCTCCTCATTCCTGACAATTTCTGACAATGGATAATCATAGCGGGGATACTGATGCAATCAGTATCCCCGCTATTGTCGTTTTTATGAGGGTTCAACAGGAAATATAAGACTTAGAACCGCTTGCGGCTGTCATTGGCACCATCCAATGCCCGCAGACAGGAGACAGGGTCCTTTACCTGACTCATGAGGATCATGGCGGCGATGATATAGGGCTTGAAGCTGGCCTCCTTGTAGAGGGGTACCAGATACCGGTCGAACACGGAGGCGTCCACCTCGCCCTCCTTGCAGGAAACGCCGGTGATATCGGCGGGCAGGCAGTGGAGATACAGGGCCTTGCCGTCCTTGGTGCGCTTCATCATTTCCTCAGAGCAGGTCCAGTTCTTGAACTGGGCATTCTGGGCCAGCAGCTTCTGCTCCAGCGCGTCGATGCCCGCCTGATCGCCGGCGGCGTACAGCTTGGTACGCTGTTCCATAGCGGCGAAGGGCGCCCAGCTCTTGGGATAGACGATATCCGCGCCGTCGAAGGCCTCCTCCATGGTGGCGACCTTCTTGTAGCTGCCGCCGGTGGCAGCGGCATTCTTCTTGGCAATCTCCTCTACCTCAGGCATGACGTCATAGCCCTCGGGGTGAGCCAGCACCACATCCATACCGAAGCGGGTCATCAGGCCGATGACGCCCTGCGGGACGGACAGGGGCTTGCCGTAGGAGGGAGAATATGCCCAGGTCATAGCGATCTTCTTGCCCTTCAGATTCTCCACACCGCCGAACTGGTGGATCATGTGGAGCATATCCGCCATACACTGGGTAGGGTGGTCCACATCGCACTGGAGGTTTACCAGCGTGGGCCGCTGCTCCAGAATGCCGTCCCGGTAGCCTTCATCCAGGGCATCCATAAAGGTTTTCTGATATTTGTGACCCTCACCGATGAACATATCGTCTCGGATGCCGATGATGTCCGCCATGAAGGACACCATGTTGGCGGTTTCCCGAACGGTCTCGCCGTGGGCGATCTGAGACTTCTTTTCGTCCAGATCCTGAACCTCCAGACCCAGCAGATTACAGGCGGAGGCAAAGGAGAAGCGGGTGCGGGTGGAGTTGTCCCGGAAGATGGAGATACCCAGACCGGAATCAAAGATCCGGGTGGACTGATTCCGCTCCCGGAGATCCCGCAGCGCATCGGCTACGGTGAAGATGGCCTCCAATTCCTCATCAGTCTTGTCCCAAGTCCAATAAAAGTCGGACTTATACATATTGTTGATGTGCAAACGCTCTAAACGGCGGGCCAATTCGATCGTTTTAGACATAATTCCATCTCCTATTCATGAACATAGTTACTGGATGTCATTGTCGGTCAGGGACTGACGGAATTCCGTGGCGTTCTCGGTTTTCTCCTCCGTTTTGTACAGGCCGGGCACGGCGGCGTACAGGGCGGCGCAGGTCACGAGGTCCTGTTTCCAAGTGATCTCGTTGGGCGCATGGGCCTGCGATTCCGCGCCGGGGCCGAAGCCCACGCAGGGGATGCCGTACCGGCCCTGAATGGACACGCAATTGGTTGAGAAGGTCCACTTGTCGATGAGGGGGCGGTTCCGCAGGTGCATGGCGTCGTATTTGGGGTCGGCGTCAGCGTGGCCGATGCGCACCTCGCCCCAGAGGGCCTTGTGGGCATCGGCCAGCGCCTGCACGTGAGCGGCGCTCTCCTTGTTGATCCAGGTGGGGAAGAAGCACTCGGTCTCGTAGACCTCGCCGGTCCAGGAGGGCCGGTCATACATGTACATACTGACCTTTACATCATCCTTAGACGTTGGGACGGCGGGCAGAGCGTCGATCTCCTTCTTCACGCTGGGCAGGTTGCGGATCTCCTCCAGGCAGGAATCCCAGGTCTCGCCGGCGGTCATGCGGCGATCCACGGAAATGGCGCAGCTATCCGCCACAGCGCAGCGGGAGGGAGAGGTATAGAAGATCTGGGACACGGTGCAGGTGCCACGGCCCAGGAACTGAGCGTCCTCGGCGTGCTCCGGGTTGAATTCCGGATTCAGCATTTTCACGAGCCCCTTGATCTCATTGGAGGGGCCGTCGCCGTTTTCATTGAGGGAGCGGATGTTCTGGATGATGTCCGCCATCTTGTAAATGGCGTTGTCGCCCCGCTCAGGGGCGGAGCCGTGGCAGGAGATGCCCTTTACATCCACCCGGATCTCCATGCGGCCCCGGTGGCCCCGGTAGATGCCGCCGTCAGTGGGCTCCGTGGAGATGACAAACTCAATCTTGCTGCGGGCGTCCTCCGGGCCGTTGAAGTCCTTGTTGACGATGTACTGCCAGCACATGCCGTCGCAGTCCTCCTCCTGGACGGAGCCCACTACCATGATCTTGTAGCCTGCGGGAATCAGGTTCAGCTCCTTCATGATCTTCACGCCGTACACGGCGGAGGCCATGCCGCCCTCCTGATCGGAGCCGCCCCGGCCGTAGATCACGTCCTCGGTCTCATAGCCTTCGTAGGGGTCGGCTTCCCAGTTGGAGAGGTTGCCGATGCCCACGGTATCGATGTGGGAGTCGATGGCGATGATCTTCTCGCCGTCTCCCATCCAGCCGATGACGTTGCCCAGACCGTCCACTTCCACCTTGTCGTAGCCAAGCCGCTCCATCTCCGCTTTGATGCAGTGAACAACCTCCCGCTCCTCGCAGCTCTCGCTGGGATGGGAGATCATTTCCCGCAGAAAGCGGGTCATGTCCGCCTGATAATTTTGGGCCGCAGCCTTGATCGCTTCAAAATCCATATCATTACCCTCCATGATCCGGTTTTATAAAGTGCGTATGCAGGGGGTGCTTTCACTCTTATCATAGCACGATTCCCAATGGTGTCAAACAAAATTTGCGTCTGGCGATTTCCGCAAAAAGCGCAGGATCACACCCGTGAAAAACCGAGAAAAATCTGCCTGCGAGGGAAGAAAAAAGAGAGACCGCTGCCAGGGTATAGCAGCTCGGTCAGGCACAGCCTGCCGCACATTCGGAGGCCATAAAATACTGTCAGCTGTGTGGTCATCCCGGCATGGTCAGCGTCCTGCGGCAAATCGCTAGCAATCGGGCAGGCTTGAAGCTCAATGCCGGGAATTCCACCAGTTGGTGTACGCCGCCGCGTAGTTGGTCTTAAACCCCAACACGCCGCGCGTAACCATTTTTTCCCACCAATCGGGATAATCTCCCAGATTCGAGAACACATGGATCCCATGCTATCCCAGCCCGCGAACCTCCTCGCAGGTACACGCATCCGCGTTGAGCCCCACTTCAAACAGATCCATGTTCGGGATCATCCGCTTGGCTTCCTCCGTTAAGCGGCGCATATTAGCCCCCATCCGCAAACCGGTTGGCTTTCCGTTTTTGCGAACCGCCGCCTGCATTTCTCCCACGTAAACCGGATCTCCGGAAAAGAGAATGTAGCTGCAGGTATTGGGAGATCTACTGAGCAATTCCAGTATCGGTCCAGCAAGGCCGGGGGCTTTGACTTCAACTTCCACCGTGATGCTTTTGCGCTGAGCGGTGAGCCATGCGTCAAAATCGGAAAAGCGCATCAAATGGGCCATGCGCCCATCTTCCGCAAGGGCCGTTTCGTAGTCTCGGCCCTCAACCTGACCCATGACAAGCTTTGGCAGCGTTGCCAGCAATTGGATCTCGGAATGCTCCGGTGGCACTTCGCTCAGCAGGTGATTTGCGTAAGGCAATTCGATTTTCTGGATCTCATCCCAGGTCAGATCTCTGATCCGGCGATTTGATCCGCCGTCTGGATGGCCGAGCGTCATCCGGGTGAAATTGCTGTCGTGGGCAATGACGATCTCGCCGTCTCTGGTCATTTGGACATCAATTTCGATCCCCTCGTATCCGCCGTCCACAGCTCCCTGGAAAGCGCCCAGCGTGTTTTCAGGCGCAGCCTGGACTAAGCCGCGATGAGCGAACCGCTGCGGCCCGGTATATGCGTTTACATTTTTCATGGCCTTGTACTCCTCGTGTTTTTTTGGGGTGTTATAACCGGGATCCTGCCACGGAAGAAAGCGGGGGTGCAGAATACGCGCGGATATCCCGATAAAAGTGAGCATTGCGCGCTTCGATCCGGCAATTTCTTCACCGGAAGGGTAGGGGATACCCAATTATAGGGCAGATCTCAGAGAGGTGCAATGTAAAATTTCGATCGGGTCATTTGTTTGCCCCGCGATCATCGTATTTCTGCATCGATGAAAAAGCCTGCGACAAAATGGAAAGCGCTTGCGCAATAGTTTGCGTTGGCGTTGCGTTGGTGCTGCGTTGGCTTAACTATGCAAGGTGCATAAAATTAATGCACTTGTTCTATTGTAATATGCCAAATATATATTAAATTCTTGACTTTTTCTTATGGAAAATATATCATAAAAAACAGGAGGACTGAAAACGTTTGCGATAGCAAGCCGCACCTCCACGCAAGAGGAAAGAGAGGGATCCTGTCCACGATGAAACCATTAGATCAGTCTTATTCGAAATCCAGGCGTTTCAAGAATCAGGTCAAGGCAGTCGTAACCAACCCCTATAACGTGATCGTGCTGGTTGCCATTGTTTTGCTGACTTATTTGATCGTTCTTCCCCTGGTAGACATGCTCTCCACCACGTTCCAGCTCGCGCAGCGGGACCTGAGAGCCACCGGCGGCACCATGGCCGACGTAGGCAAATTTACCCTGTACTATTGGCAGCGGCTGCTGGCCAGTGACCTTTCCTGGAATCTGCTGTTCAAGCCCCTGCTGAACTCCCTGACCATCGGCGTCGGCGTTTCCGTATGCGCCATCGCCCTTGGCTCCATATTGGCCTGGCTGATGGTCCGCAGCGACCTTCCCTTCAAGCCCTTCTTCTCCTTGGCGGTGATCATCCCCTATATGATCCCCTCCTGGGTCAAGTCTCAGGCATGGCTGAGTATGTTCAAGACCCCCCGCGTCGGCGGCGCTCCCGGTTTTATCGCGGCCCTTATGATGAATGCGGGCATATCCACGGAGCGGATCGAAGCCATTCTGTCTCCCATCGCTTACGGCCGTCTGGCGATCATCATTGTGCTGACGCTCCACTATTACGCATATACATATCTGCTGGTGTCCGCAGCACTGAACTCCATCAACTCCGAGCTGGAGGAGATGGGCGAGATCCAGGGAGCCAGCAAGCCCCTGATCCTGCGGAAGATCACCCTGCCTCTGGTGTTGCCCGCTATGCTTTCCGCGGTGATCCTGACCTTCTCCAAGGCCATCGGCACCTTCGGCACCATCAACTATCTGGGTTCTCCCGTCAGCTTCCGGACGCTGTCCAGCGAGCTGTATTCCAACAGTAAGTCCCAGAACACGCAGACGGCCTTCGCCATGGCCATCCTGATGATCTGCATCGCTTCTCTGTCGGTGTTCATCAACCAGCGGCTTATCGGCGCCCGCAAGTCCTACGCCACCATCGGCGGCAAGGGCGGACGGTCCACCCCCATCGGTTTGGGCGGCTGGAAGCCCATTGTGACCATCATCCTGTTCATCTTCTTCATCGTCGGCATCATCATGCCGGTGATCATCCTGATCCTGGAGAGCTGCATGCTGAAGGAGGGCACCTATTCTCTGTCCAACTTCACGCTATACTACTGGATCGGCGAGGGTGATCCCAACATCATGGAGGGCGTCTCCGGCATCTTCAAGAATGAAACCTTTATGATGTCTCTGGTGAACTCCCTGAAGCTGACCCTTGTCAACGGCGTGTTCGGCACCATCTTCGGTCAGATGCTCGGTTACATCTGCGCCAAGGGCCGCGGCAAGCTCCACGGCAAGCTGGTGGAGCAGCTGGTGTTTATCCCCTACCTGATCCCCTCCGTGGCGTTCGGCGGCATTTACCTGTCCATGTTCTCCAAGCCTCAGACGCTCTTCGGCGTAACGCTCATTCCGGCCCTGTACGGCACCTTCGCCCTGCTGACGCTGACCTCCGTGGTCAAGCATCTGCCCTTTGCCTCCCGCGCCGGTACCTCCAACATGCTGCAGATCAGCGGCGAGCTGGAGGAGGCCGCCACCATCGAGGGCGCAGGCTTCTTCAAGCGTTTTGTCAAGATCGTGTTCCCCCTGTCCAAGGGCGGCTTTATTTCCGGTTTCATGCTGATCTTCGTTTCCATTATGAAGGAATTGGACCTGATCATCCTGATCATGACGCCAAAGACCTCCACGCTGCCGTATCTGGCGTTCCAGTACCAGAATCAGAACTGCCCGCAGGCTTCTAACTGCGTGGCCATCGTGATGTTCTCCATCGTGTTCCTGGTATACGCACTGGCAAATATCTTCGGAGACGCAGACCTGGCCAAGAGCATGGCCGGCTGAGATGAGATAAAAAAGAGGAGACGAGACCATGAGTAAAATTGAACTGACTCATATTGATAAATATTACGGCAAAAACCACGTTCTGAAGGATCTGAACCTCACCATCGAGGACGGCGACTTCATGACCCTGCTGGGGCCCTCCGGCTGCGGCAAGACCACCACCCTCCGCGTGGTCTCCGGCCTGGAAAAGCCCCAGAGCGGCATTATCCTGATGGACGGCAAGGAGATCGTCAACGCGGCGGAGGCTTCTTTCGCCCCGCCCAGCAAGCGCAACCTGAATCTGGTGTTCCAGTCCTACGCGCTGTGGCCCCACATGACCGTGTTCGACAACGTGGCCTTCGGCCTGCGTATCCGCAAGGAAAACAGCGAGACCATCGCCAAAAAGGTCGCCAGCGCTCTGGACCGTATGCAGATCGGTGAGTTTGCCAAACGCTATCCCACCGAGCTGTCCGGCGGCCAGCAGCAGCGTGTGGCCATCGCCCGCGCCATCGTTTCCGAGCCCAGACTGCTTCTGCTGGACGAACCCTTGTCCAATCTGGACGCCAAGCTCCGCGTGGATATGCGCGCCGAGCTGAAGCGGCTCCATCACGAGACCGGCACCACCATCATCTACGTCACCCACGATCAGGTGGAGGCGCTGACCATGTCCACCCGCATCGCCCTGTACCGCAAGGGCGAGCTGGTGCAGGTCGCACCGCCTCTGGAGCTGTATGACAACCCTGTGAACCTCTACACGGCCGACTTCATCGGCAACCCCAGCATCAACTTCGTCAAGGGCACCGCTCAGGTGGAGGCCGGCGGTATGCGGGTCGATAGTCCTCTCGGTCAGCTGGGCTTCGAGCGGGGCGATATGACCGAGGCCGCGCCCCAGTCCGGCAGCGTCGATGTGACCATCGGCGTCCGGCCCGAGCAGCTGTCCATCAGCCGCCAGGCGGATGACGCGCATTGGGTGGAAGGCCGCGTTTACTCCGGCATGCCCGCCGGTTCCGAAACGCTGGTCAGCGTCCGGGTGGGCGACACCATGCTGACGGTCAAGGAGCTGGGCTCCACCCACTACGCCAGCGACGAGCCGGTGTATCTGGGCTTCAATCCCAAGAAGGTCAACGTTTTCGAGACCAAGAGCGAGAATCTGATCAAATACTGCGTGTAACAAAATAGGACAGGAGAATAACTGATATGCTGACAACCGTTTTATTCGATATGGGCGGAACGTTGGAGGACATTTGGCACAACGAGGGGACCAAACGAGAGGCGCTACAATGCGTGTGGGATACGTTGCGGGCCCATGGGCTAGAGCCGGAAGTAGACTTCGGTCAATTTCAGGAATTAATTCTGGAAGGCATCCGGGAATACAAAACCTGGTGCGATCTGGAATTCCGAGAAAAAAAGCCGGAGGAAATCTGGCCGGAATATTATTTGAAAGCATTTAACTTCAATCGCAAGGCATTGACCGACATCTGTGAGGAGCTGGCGAACATGTGGGAATGCACCTATTTTCATCGGGAACTCCGGCCCGGTGTGCGGGAGATGCTGGCGGGGCTGAAGGCACGGGGTTACCGCATCGGCGTAATCTCCAACAATGCATCTCTTTACAACGTCTTCAATGTTCTGGAGGGATACGGCATCCGGGAGTACATGGAAGATGTAGAGGTCTCCAGTATAACAGGATATCGAAAGCCGCACCCTGAGATTTTCCGTATTTCCATGAAGCAGATGCAGGAAAAACCGGAGAACTGCGTTTATGTAGGTTGTCATAAGGAACAATCGGCTCCACAGGTTTGCGTTTATGATAGGCCCAGAAAGATGTGGGAGTTGTCTCTTCCATCCAACCGGATGTCACAATTCAAAATATGGACGAACTGGTTCCCTGGCTGGATAGCGTGAATTCGGAAATGGATTCAAAATCATAATACGGCAATACGAGAAAGGAGAAGTACCGTGAAAAATTATGATACCTTTATTATCGGCCAACTCTGTATCGACGAGGTCGTGGGCTTTGATGGCACCAGTGAATGGTCCATTGGTGGAGCTGTCGTGTATTCTTCCTATTCCGCACTGGCCGGCGGAAACCGTGTGGGCATCCTCATCAAGTCCAGTGCGAAAGATAAAATGATGCCCTACATTCTACCTGTCCACAACGACGATATCTATTGGAGGGAGTCTGCTAGCGGCACCTCCTCTATCCGTAATGTGTTTCTGGACGAAAAGCGTGAGCGGCGCACCACCACAGCCTTGGCTCAAGGCTCGCAGATTACTGCTGCAGAGATTCCGGACGACGTGCAGGCAAAGGTTTTCCACCTTGCCGGGCTAATGAACGGTGATTACGAAAACGCCATAATCCCCATGCTGGCCAAGCGGGGCAAGGTCGCGCTGGATATGCAATGCTACCTGCGGACGCCGGACCGTGTGAGCGGAGAAATGGTATATGGTGACTGGCCCTACAAGAAGGAGTTCTTCCCGTATATCACATACCTGAAAACTGATGCCGCTGAGGCCGAGATTCTGACTGGCACATCCGACCGGAGGGAAGCTGCACGGCTGATGGTGGAATGGGGTGTAAAGGAAGCCCTCATCACACACAATACCGAGGTACTGGTCTATGACGGCAAGGACTATTACACTTGTCCGCTGAAACCCAGAGGGCTGGATGGCCGCACCGGTAGAGGCGATACCACATTCTCCGCCTATATTACCGAGCGAGAACGGGCATCTATCCCCCAGGCTCTGGAGTATGCGTCCGCACTGGTTTCCTTGAAGATGGAGACGCCGGGGCCGTTCAAGGGCAAGCGGGAGGATGTCGAAACATTTATCCACCAATATTACCGTTAAACGCATATTTTCATTACGAACTTGCTTAATATTCTCCCACACTATCGCTTTTGGCAACAAGGAAAGGACGTACACTGACTTTTTTGGAGAGGCTCGGTTCTTCTGTTAAAAGGTTCTTGAGTGACAAATTTAGAGAGGGTCTGTTGCAAAATAGGCTCACAAAGGACGCGGAAGCAAAAGGTCAGAGAAAGACCTTTTGCCCCCGCGTTTGTTTGTACGAGCTGCTATTCTGTGGAAATTGCAAGGCATTTGGACGCAGCAAAGCTGACCCTGACTCCAAGATCAGCGTCCAATGTGGATGATCCAGCTGTTTTGGGGTCAATCCCAAATTTTGTGTAAACGCTAAATTGTGGTGCAAAATAGAGCAAAAATATTTTAAGGCGGGAGCGGCGCAAGCTGCTGCCGCCTTTTCTACAAAAATAACAGCGCTTCGAGGGGATGTCAAGGGCGGAGGCGTCAGCCTCCGTTCATCTCGACTCTTGACATTCCGGTTGCAGCCGGTCAGTCCGGCATGCGGTCGGCAAAGTACACAGCCAACTGCACGTGCGTCATACTCCAATCCTGCCGCTGGCCAGTCCATTTCTTTGTAATATAGATAACAATAAGATTCTGACCTTTGAGTCAGAGCCTTATTGCTCGCCTTTGCAAATGCCATTTTCAGTGTTTTGAAATGATCACTTTACCAGACTGCAACATCTCAGACGGCTCCCGATTTTATGACTTGTTTTTCATCGAAAAATGCGATAGAATGGAGAAAACGGAAAAAGGGAGATGCAGAACATGCAACACGACCCGCGCTGCGGTGCGATCCTCTGCGCGGCGGAAGAGGAGCTTGCGCCCTTCCTGCCCCACCTGGCGGAGGAGCAGTGCCTTTCGCGCGCCATGCTCACGCTGCACATCGGCCGGATCTGCGGCCTGCAGACGGTGCTTGCCGCGACCGGCATGTGCAAGGTCAACGCGGCGCTGGCCGTGCAGACCGTGCTCGACACCGTCTCGCCGGATTTCGTCCTCAACGCCGGGACGGCGGGCGGCATGTCCCCCGCGCTCGGCCTGTTCGAAACGGCCGTAACGACGGAATGCGCCTATCATGACGTGGCAGAGGCGATCCTGACGGAGTCGCACCCCCATCTGCCGTCCGTGTGGTTTGCCTCCGATCCCGACCTGCTCGCAGCCTGCAGGCGTGCCGCGGAAAGGGCCCCCGGCCGCGTCCACTTCGGCAGGACGGTGACGGGCGAAGCCTTCATCACGGACGAGGGCCGCGCAGAGATCAATGCGCGCTTTGCCCCGCTGACGGTCGACATGGAGACAGCCGCCATGGCGCATGTGTGTTATGTAAACCGCATTCCCTTCGCGGCCATCCGCTCCGTGACGGACACGGCGGATCACAGCGGCATCGGGACGTTTGAGGAAAACTGCGCCCGCGCCTCAGCCGTTTCGGCCACACTGGTGCTGGACGTCCTGCGGGAGCTGACCCGTTAGTTCTCTTTAGGCTCCGGTTTCTCGTAATGCGGTGCATGCTCCTCCTTCTGCACCTGCAGCAGGAGCTCCTCGCGGGCAAGGATGCGGTTAAGCTTATCGTGCAGTGCTTCGATCATAATCTCCGTCTTCAGATTGACCTTA
>ENA-UEQB01001875-UEQB01001875.1-human-gut-metagenome-genome-assembly--contig:-NODE-1875-length-16611-cov-6.524253_pt1 | contig 16611 bp, 17 predicted proteins | sample MGYA00242901_ERZ507918 | MGnify/ENA primary metagenome ERZ507918 (study PRJEB26167, sample SAMN06115405) | human gut metagenome | host: Homo sapiens | place: China:Sichuan | collected 2016-04-06... | reverse complement strand
GCTAGAAAAAGGGGGCGTTTTGGAACTTGGACCAAATACAAATATAATGTATGGTGCAGATATTGAAGTCTTTCATGACGCGCGTCTGATATACAAAGGAGAGGGAGGTAGCAATATTGGCGCCACTGTCATTTGCGGTGAAAAAATAGAAATAGGAAAAGGCACAATGATGGGACGTAATGTTTTGATTAGAGACAATAATGGAGACCATTATATAAACCGTACGGGATACAAAAATACCCGTCCTGTTGTAATAGGAGAGAAGGCTTGGTTGTGTGAGGGGTGTACCATTATGTTAGGAGTAAATATAGGAGATGGTGCGATAGTGGGAGCCAAAGCATTCGTTACTTCTAATATTCCACCAAATACAATGGTGTCTGGCAATCCTTCGAAAGTTGTTGACGAAGATGTTCTCTGGAAATACTAAATAATAATAAAAAGAAAAGAATATGGAATTGAAAAAATTTATTTCTCAGTTTGTTGAGCAATTTGACAATTTGGATGTTTCTACAATCAACGGTGAAACATATTTTAAAGAGATGGACGTATGGACGTCTATGGCGGCATTGATGATTATTGGTATGATAGATGATGAGTATGGAGTAGAGATATCAGCAAAAGATATCAGAAGTGCAGAAACGATTGCGGATTTATTTGAACTTGTCAAAACAAGAAAAAATGTATAATCCATTTACATTAGAGTCTAAAACTATTTTAGTCACAGGAGCGTCATCGGGAATAGGACGTTCCACTGCTATCGAATGTTCTAAATTAGGTGCGAAACTCATAATAACAGGAAGAAACGCTGAACGTTTAAAAGAAACCTTTCTGATGTTGGTGGGTGAAGGTCATCAGAACATTGCGGCGGATTTATCTGATGATGCACAGATTGATGAATTGGTAGAACAATTGCCTAACTTAAATGGATTAGTAAATAACGCTGGACTAACCGAAACTATACTTACGCAATTTGTGAAACGAGAAAATATAGAAAAGGTTTTAGGTATAAATACGATAGCACCAATACTTTTGACGCAGAAAATATTGAAAAAAAAGAAAATTTCATGTGGCGGAAGCATCGTTTTCACATGTAGTATAAGTGGCACATGTGTTGCCGGTGGCGGCAATGTCCTATATAGTACATCTAAAGGAGCAATTCATGGCTTTGTGAAAAATGCGGCTTTGGATTTAGCTGTTAAGGGTATTAGGGTCAATGAGGTGTGTCCTGGAATGATAAATACCAGCATACTTGATAGAGGAAAGATAGGTGAAGAGGAATTGAGAATTGAAGCTTCAAAGTATCCGATGAAGAGATTTGGAAATCCAAACGAAGTATCTTATGGCATAATTTATTTGCTATCAGATGCATCTTCTTTTGTCACTGGTACAGGTATAGTCATTGATGGAGGATTTACACTGCAATAATTAATCATGAAGACGATATTAAAGAACGTTCAAATAAAAGCCGTGAATTCATGGCTTCCTTCTAATAGTTTGGAAATGTTATCCCTTGGCAGTCTTTATGGTGAATCTGAGGTGAATACAATCATGAAGGCAACAGGTGTTAATCGAGTCAGAATTGCAAATAAAGACATGACGTCAGCCGACATGTGTCAAAAGGCTGTAGAGGCATTATTTGAACAAGAGGGCATCGATAGAGAAGAAATTGATGGTTTAGTGTTCGTTTCACAGACACCAGATTATATTCTTCCGGCAACTTCGATATTATTACAAGAAAAATTGATGTTGTCTAAAGATACCGTTTGTATTGACATTCATTATGGCTGTTCCGGTTATATTTATGGTCTGTTTCAAGCATCCCTATGGGTAAGTAGCGGAGCATGTAAGAATGTACTCGTACTTTCCGGTGATACTACATCCAAGATGATTAACCCCAATGACAAATCACTACGTATGGTTTTTGGAGATTGTGGTACTTCCACTTTAGTATCTAAAGGAAGTGATCTCATCGGGTTTCACATACAGTCTGATGGTAGTGGCTCTGATAGACTCATCGTTCCTGCGGGCGGATTTCGTTTGCCATGTTCTGAAGAAACATCAGTGTTAGAGTGGGATGAAGATCATAATGGGCGTACCAAAAATGATTTGTTTATGGATGGAATAGCTATATTCAATTTTGCAATATCACAAGTACATAAAAACATCAATACATTGATTGAATACATGGAATGGAATAAAGCGGATGTCGGCTTTTATGCCTTGCATCAAGCCAATGATTTTATGGTAAACTATGTGCGTAAGAAGCTCAAGATCAGTGCGGATATTGCTCCTACTAACGTGAGTAATTTCGGCAATACTGGACCTGCTTCAATTCCATTGCTTTTTTCTGATTTTTGTCCGGCAGAATATAATTTGAAGAAAGTTATTATGTGTGGTTTTGGAGTTGGATTATCATGGGGTAGCGTGGCTGCAAATCTGTCAAATACACATTTTTATCAACCAATAAATAAGTAGAGAAATGAAAGAAAAAATATTAACTATTATCAACGATATCAGACTGTCAAAAGATTTACCGGCTTTGGAATCGATCTCTGAAGAAAGCAGTTTGAGAGATGATTTAGGACTTACTTCTTTTGATTTGGCAGAATTAACAGTTCATATTGAAGACGAATTTGATATTGATATATTCGAAGATGGATTAATTAGTACTGTTGGTGAAATCTATACGAAACTTGATAAAGAATGAAACCTTTTTTGATTGATAATGATAAGGTATATACTTATCAAGATTTGTTAGATGCTATACAGACGGATGGCTTTTATTATCCATATTACAAAGTTCACGATGTGTTTTTGTATTTTGTGAATCTGGTTAAAGCGTTGGCTAATAATCAGTCATTGGTACTATTGGACTCTGATTTAAATTCTTCAGAGATTGAAAACTTAAATGAATCGTTAGTCAATCAGCCGCGAATTATAAATACGTTAAGTTTCTCTGATATTTCAGAGGTTATAAATGCGGTAAAGAAATCGGCGGCAGAGATAACAATATTTACTTCCGGTACAACAGGCCAGCCCAAGAAAGTCCTCCATTCTATTTCATCTCTTACTCGATCAGTAAGAACAGGTGAACGGTATGCCAATCAAATATGGGGCTATGCTTACGCTCCTACTCACATGGCAGGATTGCAAGTATTTTTCCAGGCATTTGAAAATGAAAATACATTAGTAAATATATTCGGAAGGAGCCGCAATGAGGTTTACAGATGTATATCCAATCATCACATAACTCATATTTCCGCAACTCCTACTTTTTACAGGCTGTTGCTCCCTTTTGAGAAGGAATATGATACGGTAATTCGAGCTACGTTAGGAGGAGAGAAGTCCGATGAGCATCTTTATAACTCCATGCGTTGTGTTTTTCCAAATGCAAAAATTAATAACGTTTATGCATCAACAGAAGCTGGGTCATTGTTTGCGGCAAAAGGTGATTGCTTCCAGATACCGGAAGCTATCAGAGATAAATTTAGAGTTGAAGACGATGAACTTCTTATTCATAAGTCACTATTAGGTCGTTCTGATAGTTTTAAGTTTGAAGGTGATTATTATCATTCAGGAGATTTGATAGAATGGATCGACAAATCAATGGGTTTATTTAAATTCAAGAGCCGTAAAAATGAACTTATCAACGTCGGTGGCTATAAAGTAAATCCGGGAGAAGTTGAGAATGTCTTATTATCTATTGATGGTATTCAGCAGGTTTTAGTGTATGGTAAAGCAAATTCTGTGTTGGGTAATATATTATGTGCCGATATTCAATTGGAACCTAATATCGCATTAACAGAAATAGATATAAAGAAAATCTTACGTAGTAATTTGCAGGACTTTAAAATACCTCGCAGATTTAGGTTTGTAGAGGCTATGACATTAACAAGAACAGGAAAATTGAAAAGACAATGAATTATTTAGTAACGGGATGCTCGCGAGGTGTAGGTTTAGAAATATGCCGTGTGTTGCTATCAGAAGGAAATATGGTATATGGCGTGGCAAGAAGCTATACAGATGAGTTTAAAAAGCTGGAGTCGGAATATTCCGGATACTTATATTTTAAAAGTATAGATCTTTCTGATTGTGAGAATATTCATAAGAATGTATTTAAGGAGTATGTTACCAACAAAATTCAGTTGGATGGATATGTAAATAATGCAGCCATGGCATATGATGATATAGTAACGAATCTTAATATAGATAAACTGAAAGCTATGTATAATGTGAATGTCTTTACTCCAATGATGATCACGAAATACGTACTTCGCAATATGCTTTTGTCTAAAAAGAAAGGTTCTATTATACATATTTCATCTATCAGTGCCCACACCGGATACAAAGGATTGGCAATGTATGCGTCAAGCAAGGGTGCATTAGAAGCTTTTTCTAAAGATACCGCAAGAGAATGGGGACAACTGGGGATTCGCTCAAATGTAGTAGTGCCTGGGTTTATGGAAACAGCCATGAGTGCATCTTTAACAGAAGATCAAAAAGATAGAATCTATAAACGTACATCTTTAAAAACAGCAACCTGTGTGAAATCCGTTGCTGAAACTGTGGCGTTTTTGCTTTCTGATAAGGCTTGCAGCATAACAGGGCAGAATGTACACGTTGATAATGGAACAATATGATAGCAGGATAAAAATACATAAAATGGATATTCCCCAAATAGAATTGAATAATGGCGTTAAAATACCTTGCATTGGTAATGGTCCGGGAATTGTTGGCTACTCTCCAAGGCAAGATCGTATTTCTAATTCTTTATTTAAACGTGCGTTTCGAAAGTTCATAATACGACCAAAACAGGAATATGATTATGTAGATGCTGTTGCAAATTCTTTTAAGATAGGATTTAGTCTGTTAGATTACTCATCGTCTTACGGCGATGGACATCTAATAGGTAAAGCTATCAAAAAAAGTGGAGTATCACGGAATGATTTATTTATTACTACAAGAATAAGTAATCAAGCTCAGCGTGAGCAAAAAGTGCGTGCGTGCCTCATGTCTCAACTTCAGGGCATGGGTGTAGATTATGTAGATATGTTGATGTTTCATTGGCCTGTAACGGACCTATATATAGATACCTGGAAGGAAATGGTGCAATTGTATAAAGAAGGTTATTGCAAATGTTTAGGCGTTGCAAATTGTCATAAACACCATATAGAAGAGCTTATGAAAGCGGCTGATGTGGTCCCGTCGATTAATCAATTTGAAGTTCATCCTTTATTTACTCAGAAAGATCTTATTGGTTATTGTTGGAGCAAGGGAATTCAAGTAGAAGCATATACTGCAATAGCTAGATTCGATGATCGTTTGATGCGATTACCATTATTGAAAAATATAGCTCAAAAATATCACAAAACTGTTGTGCAGGTTATTTTAAGATGGCATGTTCAAACAGGTGTAATTCCATTGGTAAGATCTTTAAATAAAAATAGACAACTAGAGAATGTTAGTATTTTTGATTTTGAATTGACATCTAATGAAATGAAAGCTATTGATGCTATCAATATCAATAGTCGTTTGAGATATGATCCGGATAATTGTGACTTTTCGATTCTTTAGATATGACTTTGTATAATCGGTTACGTGATTTACAAATTTTATCGATTGTTTTATTAGGAGGATGTGCTTTACATGGAACAAGGTAATAATAGAACCATCGCAAAGAATACCGCATTTCTGTATTTCCGTATGATGTTTACAATGATAGTTTCATTGTATACTTCGCGTGTGATACTGCAAACGTTAGGAGTTGACGATTATGGTATTTATCAGTCCGTAGGTGGAATTGTAGGCTTTTTAGCTTTTATCAATAGTGCGCTCAGTACAGGTTCATCTCGTTTTTTGACTTACGAATTAGGAACAGGGAATTTTGAAAAGTTGAAGAGAACTTTCTCTACAACATTGACTATCCATATAGCAATTGCTCTCTTTGTTGTTATAGTTGCGGAAACACTTGGGATATGGTTTCTTTATAATAAATTGATGATACCGGCTGAGCGGATGGACGCTGCTGTCTATACCTTCCATATATCCATATTGACAGCCGTTTTCACATTGACGCAAGTGCCTTATAATGCAAGCATCATTGCGCATGAGAAGATGTCGGTTTTTGCATATATGAGTATTCTTGAATGTTCGGCAAAACTGGGAGTTGTTTATCTTTTATCTATTGGCGGTTATGATAAATTGAAATTGTATGCAACTTTATTGTTCATAGTTCAGGTAGGACTCATCTGTATCTATCGTTTATATTGTAGTCGGCATTTCAAGGAAACCATTTATCGTTTTACATTCGATAGAGCTATATTCAAAGAAATAGCGGGATTTTCGGGATGGAGTTTATTTGCCGGTAGTTCGCTTGCACTTAATAGCCAAGGTCTTTTAATTTTGCTGAATATGTTCTTTGAACCAGCTGTGGTTGCGGCGCGATCTATTTCCATACAGGTAAACATGGCAGCTAGTCAATTTGTTAATAATTTTCGTACGGCGGTCAATCCGCAAATAGTGAAAAAATTGGCAGCAGGAGATTCTGGGGGGTCTAAAAAACTACTGTTGGCATCCACCAAGTATTCTTATTATATGATGTTTATAATCTGTTTTCCTGTCTGTCTTTTGGCTCATCCTTTATTAAAGATATGGTTGGGTGTTGTGCCTGATTATACGGTTATATTTCTTCAGATTATAGTTATTCAGAGCCTGTTTCAAGTTTTTGATTCTTCTTTTTATACAGCGTTATATGCTAAAGGGCGCTTAAGGGAAAATGCTCTAATATCACCAACTTTAGGTTTCGTAAGTTTTCCTATAATCTATTTCTTATTTAGGGCAGGATATTCTCCGGTTGTTCTTTCTTGGGCTAGTTTATTGACTTATGCCGTATTGGGGCTGATAGTAAAGCCTATATTGGTAGTGAAAATAGCAAATTATTGTTGGAGAGATGTCTGGAATGTTTTTAGACCCTGTTTGTTGGTAACTGTGGTCGCCCTGCCTGTACCTGTTTTTTTATATCATGTAATAGGTGTTGATAATATTCCACATTCTATTCTCCTGTGTTTTATAACTGTTATTATAATTATATTGTCGATATATTGGCTTGGAATTGATATGTTGACCAAACAAGAAATTGGGTCGTATGTAAAACGGAGATTTGGAATATGATATAAGAAAAGAGTCCCGCGGCGTTTTTTGGGCGTGGAACTCTATTTATTAAGAATATGGATTTAATTATATTTCTCTATATTCCTGTTTCGCGTCAAAGCACGGACACGCCTTATGCACAGATTTACTGAGCTGATAATGCCCCAGTATCTTTGCCTTTGGATAATCCGCTTTCAGCTGCTTCAATAGATCAAGGAGTGAGCATTTCTGCGCATACGTTCTTGTGTCAGCCGTCTCTCCGTCTTCGTTGAGTCCGCCTTCGTAACAGATACCGATACTTTTATCGTTCCAGCCTGTTGCGTGCGCCCCGATCTGATGAACCGGACGACAAATGTGTACTTCGCCGTCACGCGTGATATAGAAATGATAACCGATACTTGCAAAGCCTCGTGCCAGATGGCACCGATGGAGGGCTTCTACCGAGAAGTTTCTGTCACATCGTGTTGCCGAGCAATGAACTACCAGGAGGCGCACCTCCCGATAGTTCTGATAGAAACTGCCCGCCGTCATGCGCCTAAGCCCATGCAGGCGTTCAGTCCGAATACGCCTGCCAATGCGGACGCTACGGCGATTACAACTTTGATGATAACACTCCAGGTTGAATTTGATTTCTTTTCCATACGTAATTTAGTGATAAGTGATTAGTAATTGGTGACAGCGCAGCCTTTCATTAGTAATTTATAATTAGTAATTACTAAAGGCTGCACCTTTAGAGCCTATCCCAGCGGGTTCTCGTCCAAACCGCCACCACCGGTATTGCCACCGTCATCCGGCTTGCTGCCGGAATTTCCACCGGAAGAGGGCGTTTTTGAAAAGTCCACCGTGGTCTGTCCTGCCTTTTGGGCTTTGAGCAGCAGACGGGTGGCTGCACGGGTGGGTACGGGTGAAAACTCAAGACCGGAGAATATGGTTTTCAAATCTTCGCCCGGAATGAACTGGATGTTGACTCCGGTGATGTTGGAAGACGTGAATTTTTCCGCGGTTTCCGCCCCGTGGCTGGTGATCTGAAGACGGAATTTCCCCAGGTCTCCGAAGTCTACCTGTTCGCCCGCTCGCAGGCTGTCAATCATGTTTTCCACGGTAGCGATGATAACTGCGGTGACGTCGGCACGGCTGGCAGTGGTCTGCGCGGCTACACGGCGGCTCAGTTCTTTCAGGGGCAGTTCCCTTGTGATTTGTGACTTGGCATAAGCCTTTGCGCTCTCATCCTGGTTTTGCGGATTCTTGAGCATTGCGATACTGTAATTCAGTCCCATGATAAATAAATTAAATAGTTAATAATTAAAGCATTATGTTCTTACGCAAAGACTCGGCGTAACTCCGGGAAAACCTCAGTGAAACTCTGTGTCCTCCGTGGTGAACAATACAAAGATACAACCTCCCGTACCTGTGAAAATGAGTGACATTGACACCTGATAAACCTGTTTCGGAATAGGTGATATCCGATGACTTTTTCGTACCTTTATAGCATAAACAGTACTCTAAAAGTTATCGTAAAATGAAGACAATCGCATGTAATCATGATACGGATGTGTCCGTAGAAGAATGGCCTGTCCGTCCTTATTCCAAAAGTGAGTTAGCGCGTGCATATGCGCCCGAAATCGGAGAGCGCTCGGCTCTGAACCGCCTTTCACGGTGGTTGCGCGGAAACGTGTTTCTGTATCAGGCTTTGCTGGATACGGGCTATCGTTCTGCTCAACAGATTTTTACCAGTAAGCAGGTAGAACTGATTTTTGAGTATATAGGGAGACCTTAAGGCTTGAGAGGGAAGATTTGGAAGTGGCACTTGTGAAGTTTGACACTTGCGGCTGCGAAGCTTGACGCTTGCGGCTGTGTAAGCTTACACTTGTACAAGCATAGCCCGACGCAGCCGCAAGTGTTATTCCACTCAGCTTCCGATGAGACTGATCCATGGTGAATGATCCTTACTCATGACTTTGCCTTGCGCTTCCGCTATCACCTGTTCTTCGGACTCTCGTTCGTCGTAGCGGCCGCAGGCTTGTCGGACATATAGGACGCTTCCTGTCTGGCACAGGTCTTGGTCGCGCACCTTCAGCATGTCGAGTCGGGTATAGTTGCCGTCCTGCCGGCTGATGCGGGATATGGAAAATATGAAATCGGCCAGATTGGCCCAGTTGGCGCTGCCTGCGATGGTATACATGTCAATCTCTTCCAGCTCGTTCTTTCCATTGAGTTTGGTGAGTTTGCGCGGATGGGCTACGATTATGACCCATATGTTGTTAGTTCTGCCCCATGCCTGCATTTGCGTCAGCATGGCTTTTATGGCTTGGGTTTCGGTGTTGTACCGGTTGGTTTCCACCTCCATGAAGAGGTACGGGTCGATAATAAGATATTTCAGTGGAAGGGTGCGCCGCACCATGTCTGCTCTCGCGATGATATTGTTGGGAGTGGGGGATACTTCATGCAAGTCGAGGTGCACCATGTGGTTGTCCAGGAAACTGACGATAGGTTTCAACTGTTCCTGGGTATAATTTACAGTGTTCACTTTTCCCAGCATGAGCTGTACGAGATGGGCGATATGCTTATCTTTGTCGGGCACTTCGAAAGAAAGGTAACATATATAGCGTCCGGCCTTGGCCATGAGCCGGCACGTGAGATCGTTTAGAAAATCGGTCTTTCCGCTGTTGGGTACTCCGGTCTCGATAATCAGGCCTCCCTGGTCGGTGGGGTGGAATACATGGTCGGTCAAGGGTCCGTAACCTACGTCGTATCCGTGGTCGTATTCTCCGTGCAGTACGTTCAGAATCCCGTTTGCGCGTTCACTTACGGTGACGATGTCGGCTGTGTGTTGCGGTTGGGCGGATTCGATGATTTCACGCACTATTTCAATGCCGTAGGTGGCGAGTACGTCGGAAATGTCCTTGCAGTCGCCGGGCAGCGTGGTGAGCAGGCAGCGTGCTCCGAAGTAGTCGGTGAGATGCTTCACTAGGGTTCTCCCCGGTAGGTCGGAATCTCCGCAGATCACAATGTCTCGTACTTGCTCCATCCAGGGTTCGAAGGCTTCGAAGCTCTTCGAAAGGTCGCTTGCTGCTCCGTTGGGCACGCTGATGGCGTAAGGATATCCCGCTTCATTGAGTGTCAGTACGTCTTTTTCGCCTTCGGTGATGATCAGTCGGGGGATGGTTGCTTCGGATACTTTCAGGGGGTTGATGCAGTCGATGTGATAAGGCGGACAGGGTGTAGTTGGCGAGTCCTGGCTCCAGAATTTGGTGTATCCGGCGGATTTTTTCATGCCGGTTGTTTCTCTTTCATCTGTGGGTTTGACGGTTGAGGGATCGCACGAACGATATTTGGCATTTACGGGCTGACCGTTCAGGTAGTTGACGTAGGCTACGCAATGATGCATGGTTCCCGTGTTTTTGCTGTCCTCGTCTTTGCCGAAACAGCGGTGGGTGAGGCAGCCGATACGGGCTTCTATGGCCGTTTTCAGTGAGATGCCCTGGTCGGCAAGATAGCGCCGGGCGGTGAGCTGGTCCCGGTCGGTAGTCTCGGGATCATCTGTCAGTGGTTTTATTTTGGAGAATACTTCGGGCGTCAGCTTTTTGTAGTCTTCGGGAATCATGGGTACCTCGGATGTGGTCTTTCCGGTTCTATTTTCTCCTTCCCAGCGGGTACTGTGGAGGGACTTGCCTGCGGATGTCGAGTCATAGTTGTTTCGTTCTTCCCAGAAGTCCTTGAGCTTTCCTTTGAAGTCGCATCCTCCGTAGAAGCAATGAAAGGCTCCTGTCTCTTTGGAGATATAAAGATGTTTTTTGCCGCATTTAGGGCACTCTGTTACGAAATTCTTTCCTGCATTCTTGCGATCGGGAAAGTCACATAGATAATAAAATGGTTTCATTGTAATTTATAATTCGTAATTTGTAATTTGTAATTTGTAATTTACAATTGTGGTGACGTCCATTCCCGGCTCAGCACATTCCAGATCGCCGTCATTGTCGGTCTTGCAGGTGCGTCCTCGGGTATATTCACTGAGCCTTCCACCTCATCATCATAGAATCGCATCCCCGACTCGGGATCCGTCCATTCGAATTCGTTGAGGGGATGATTGCTTCGTTGGTTGGCTTTTGTTTCCTGAGCTGTCTGTTCCCGTTTCAGTCTGCTGTCTTTTGCGGCATCGTTCAGCAGATGTTGTCCGTGAGCTGATTTCAGCAGATTGGTCAGCCAGCAAAGTCTTCCGGCGTGGTTGGACTTTATAAACCGTGCCTGCGACGCGAAATAAGGAATCAGCAATTCGTTCACCATATACACGAGATTTTCACACGCGTGTTTCCGTGTGAGCCTTTCGTGCAGTTGGAACCAGTTGATGAGCGGCGTCAGTATCTGCGCCTTCTGCTCGGAATCTTCGTTGATGAGATGGAAAAATTCTTTGGCAGTAGCCAAAGATTCCGGTGTAACGATATTTTTCTTATCAGAATTATCTTCTAAAGGTTTATCGCCTTCCGGCGAGAGTTCTTCGTCAGAAGAATTCCCTTTAGTATATATATTATATATATTATCCTGTGGAAAAGTTTCCGGAAACTTTTCCGGTAATTCTTCCGATGAAAACTTCTCTATCCAGAGAGGCGAGTAGAAATATTTTATTCCGTATGTGTTTCTTTCGGGTACAATGCCGAATGAACCGCAACGCTTGACCGCTTCCGTGAGGAACTTTGCATTTTTAAAGGCCAGCGCTATGCTGATCTCGTAAAAATTATCCACGGGATATACTTTTTCCTGATTCATGTATGCAGTCATTCCGAGGTAGAGGTGCAGGAGTTTGGGAATGACGGAGTCCGTAATCTTGCGGCTCTTCCACAGACCGAGGGTCTTTTGGAGTTCCGTAACGGAGATGGTTGTTTTTAGAGCCTTCATCGCTTGTTGTTTTAAAATTTGCGGTGAAGTTATAGAGAAAGAAAATAGCGGCGTTACCACCATGTTGGTAATCCGTGTTAAATATTAACATTAATTTGAAGAACAATATGAAAAAAATAGTTTACACTTACAAGGCTTTGGGGGATAGCATGGCCCTTCTCCGCGAAGTTTCCGGAATTCAGGTGAGAGAATTGTGTGAGGGCTGTGGAATCAGTAATCGCACCTACTATCAGGTCATATTTGGCGAGACGTTAGCATAAGCTATTACATCCGGATCTTTCATTATTTGCGCGAAAATGCGGATGAAAAGCGGTATAGTGAATGCCGCTATGCCATGGAAAAATACATGCTGGATGTATGGTTCAGATGAAATTTTATCGTAACTTTGTAATCTAAGTAAAGGGAATTGAAGATAGTTTCGAAGTAAACAGAAAGATATGGAACAGCAGAGGCAACTTTATCCGATAGGAATACAGACTTTCTCGGAAATCCGCAGAAAGAACTATTTGTATATAGATAAGACGGAATACGTTTATCGAATGACGCATTTCGACTCTAAGTATGTGTTTCTGAGTCGTCCTCGCCGCTTTGGCAAGAGTCTGCTCACCAGCACACTGCATTCTTATTTTGAAGGTTGTAAGGAACTGTTTGAGGGACTTGCCATTGATAAGCTGGAGGCGGAATGGACTCGGTATCCGGTGCTTCACTTTGACATGAGCATGGCGAAGCATGTGGATAAGGAACGTCTGGAGCAAATGCTGAGTGTTCAGTTGTATAGGTATGAAGAGGTGTATGGCAAAGTGAGTGAGGAAGTGACTTTGAATGATCGTTTCTCCGGACTGATCAGCCGTGTTTGCCAACAGACCGGTCGGCAGGTCGTTGTCCTCATTGATGAATACGACGCTCCTCTTCTTGACGTTGTTCATGAGGAAAAGAATCTGCCTGTCCTTCGGGATGTGATGCGCAATTTCTATAGTCCGTTGAAAGCTTGTGATCCTTATCTGCGTTTTGTGTTCCTCACCGGTATCACAAAGTTTTCCCAACTGAGCATCTTCAGCGAACTGAATAATATCAAAAATATCAGTATGGATGGACCGTATGCTGCTGTTTGTGGTATCAGCGAGGAAGAAATGCTGACTCAGATGGATAATGACGTGGATATACTGGCCATGCGTATGGAAGTGTCTCGCGAAGAAGTGCTTGCGAAATTGAAAGATAACTATGACGGTTATCATTTCACCTGGCCGTCACCCGATATTTATAATCCCTTCAGCCTGCTGAACGCCTTTGCCGACGGCAAGATGAATTCTTACTGGTTCGGCAGTGGTACGCCTACCTATCTGATAGAGATGCTGAACAAATATCATGTAATTCCCCAACAGATTGGAGATCGAAAAGCACTGGCTGAATCTTTTGATGCGCCTACCGAACGGATAACGAATATCACTCCGTTGCTCTACCAAAGCGGTTATATCACGATAAAGGGTTATTCTCCCATTACGAATCTTTATTTGTTGGATATCCCCAATAAAGAAGTCCGTTTGGGCTTGATGAAGAGTCTGCTGCCCGGTTATCTACATCAACACACGATGGATGGGCTTACCACGGTGGCTCTGCTGTACGAGGCTATTTATGAAGAGAGGCTGGACGATGGACTGCGTTTGTTGCAGGCTTTCCTGTCTACAATTCCTTATTGCGACAATACCGATTATGAAGGCCATTACCAGTCGTTGTTCTATACCATTTTCAGCCTGTTGGGTATGTATGTGGATGTGGAAGTGCGCACCCCGCGCGGGCGTGTGGATGTGGTGATGTGTAGTTTGTCCGCTCTTTACGTGATGGAACTGAAGTTGGACAAAACGGCCGATGACGCTATGGGACAGATTGATTTGAAGAATTATCCCGAACGCTTCGCACTGTGCGGACTACCGGTGGTGAAGGTGGGGATTAATTTCGATAGTGAGCGGAGGACGCTGGGGGAGTGGAAAATAGAGATGGCGTAAACCACAAACTGATACGAGCGTATGAAACATGTAATAGATTTACGGAAGTGGGAAGATAATACCCCCCCAAGGAAGAATCTTTTCTACAGATGCGGCTTACAAATCACTAATAGGCGAGGTGTCGACTCTTCTGAAGAAGCACAAACGTGATGCGTTGTCTTAGTGCTACGGATGCTTGTTATCATGAGGCTTTTCGTTGACACAATGCGCTCCGCCCGATGCCGGAGCATTATGTTTACGAAAATCTTCAAGGCGACATATTCAATGTGAGCAACCTTACATTATCTCACTTTCCGCTGGAACAACTGAGAGGCAAGTGCTTCCTTTGTAGCATGGTGTACTACAATGGCGGATGGAATGTGAATGGTAGCGTGCCTGATTCGAGTAGCTGCTTTTCCGCTATCATTGGGCGGCAATCGGATGTTGGAAATCCCTGTGGTGTAGTTCTTTGAATTTCATTTTATTTTATTTGAGGCAAATATTCAGGAGGAGTCGAAAAGCACTTCTTGAGTAAGTAATTAGTGCTTGCAAAATAAGAAGCATACGTATCGGTCGTGTCCGTATGAAATCCAATCATTTTATTTAATTGTATCGAAATGAATGTAATTAAGACTTCGATTGATGGCGTTGTCATCATCGAACCTCGTCTTTTTAAGGACGCTCGTGGTTATTTTTTCGAGTCTTTCAATCAGAAAGAGTTTGAAGAAAAGGTGTGCCATACTGCATTTGTGCAGGACAATGAGAGCAAATCTTCTTATGGTGTCGTTCGTGGTCTTCACTTTCAAAAGCCACCTTTTGCTCAAAGTAAATTAGTGCGTGTTGTGCAGGGGGCAGTGCTTGATGTTGCCGTAGATATTCGTAAAGGCTCTCCGACTTTCGGGCAGCATATAGCTGTGGAGTTGACTGCTGACAACCATCGTCAATTCTTTATACCTCGTGGCTTTGCCCATGGTTTTAGTGTATTGAGTGCTGAGGTTATTTTTCAGTATAAGTGCGATAATTTCTATACACCGCAAAATGAGGGAGCAATAGCATGGGATGATCCGGATTTGGGAATTGATTGGAGAATACCGATGGATAAAGTTTTACTGAGCGAGAAGGATAGATTGCATTCGAGGTTGAAAGATGCTGAATGGTTATTTTAACTATAAAGATGCTTTGTACTAAATATTTGTCTGTGTGAAATATATATTGCGGCTGTTAGACCATCTTTTGAATAGCAAAACAAAGATTATACTTAAGAAATGATGAAAATAGGTTTATTGTCTCTTCATAAAAATGCAAATTATGGTTGGGTACTTCAATGTTATGCCTTATTATCTATACTTAAAAGCTTAGGGCATGATGTTACATATATTGATAAAGTTGATTTTGTAGAGAAAAAGAAAAAAGTAATAATAAAAAGTCAGATAAAAACTTTTTTAAGACTCATTTTGGGAAAAAAGAAAGTAAATAGCAATATAAATCCTTTTTTTTTGAAATACATAACTCCTAGAACCTCTGAAATTAGATCCATTAAAGGATTGGATAAATTGCAGCACTTTGATGCTGTAATAGTAGGGTCTGATCAAGTTTGGCGTCCTCTATATGTTCATCCAATAGAGAATTATTATTTGGATTTTGTGAAAAATAGTGCATGTAAAAAGATTAGCTATGCAGCTTCTTTTGGAACAGATAAAGCTGAATATTCAGCAAGTGAAATTCAGATATGTGGTAATTTGTTGAAGCTATTTCATGCGGTTTCAATACGTGAGTCCTCTGCTATAGGTCTGATTCGTGATGTATATAGATGGCAAACTGTTCCTCTGGTACACGTTTTGGATCCTACATTACTTCTATGTCAAGCAGATTACGATAAATTGATAGGGGATTCAGATTCAGTAGCTTTTAATGGTAACTTATTTTGTTATTTACTTGATATGACTTCGGAAAAGGGCTCTATCGTTCGAAAATTAGAGTCTGACTTGCAGAAAAAGGCCTATTCTATCCAATTGAATACTTCCACAATGCCTAGCGTTGAGAACTGGTTGAAAGCTTTTAAGGATGCTGATTTTGTTATCATTGCAACCCCGACGAACTACGATCCGAAGAAAAATTATTTTGACACATCTTCGATCGAAACGGTGATCGAACTGATACAGAAGGTGAATCCGGATACCGTGGTTTAGCGCGTTTTACTTCATTACTAGAAATGTTTGGATTGATTGATTTAATGATTGAATCATCACAAGAACTGACTTCTACACGTATTGATAGATGTTTGTCAATAGATTGGATTGAAGTAGAGGAATGCATTGCAAAGTATCAAAATATATCAATTACGTTTTTGAAAACTGCATTGGATAACTGTTAATCTGTTAAACTCGTAAAATCTGAAATTATTTTTATGAATTATATATTTTGTCAAAATTGGAAGAATACTGATGGCAATCATGCTGGTATGAAGCATATGTGTCAGCTATTGAAAGAAAACTATCCGGGAAAGTATGAACTAATAATATTTCCGGATAATAAAAATCTGTTTGTAAGCTCTTCAAATAAGTATTTTCGATTTTTTAAGGCTTAT
>ENA-UEQB01001868-UEQB01001868.1-human-gut-metagenome-genome-assembly--contig:-NODE-1868-length-16638-cov-6.380050_pt1 | contig 16638 bp, 8 predicted proteins | sample MGYA00242901_ERZ507918 | MGnify/ENA primary metagenome ERZ507918 (study PRJEB26167, sample SAMN06115405) | human gut metagenome | host: Homo sapiens | place: China:Sichuan | collected 2016-04-06... | reverse complement strand
CAACTCAAATGGCATGAAGCAGAAATGGGTGCTGTCTTCCATTATGACCTGCATGTGTTCGACGGCATCCGCTACGGGCAAGGCAACAACCGTATCAATCCCATCGAAGATTATAATATCTTTAACCCGACAGAACTGAACACCGACCAATGGGTACAGGCCGCCAAAGCTGCCGGATGTAAATTTGCCGTACTGACAGCCACCCACGAGACAGGTTTCGGACTCTGGCAAAGCGATGTCAATCCTTATTGCCTGAAAGCTGTGAAATGGAGAGACGGAAAAGGAGATATTGTCCGCGACTTCGTAAATTCCTGTCGCAAATACGGGCTGCAACCGGGCATCTACATCGGCATCCGCTGGAACTCACTGCTAGGTATTCATAACTTCAAAGCCGAAGGAGAAGGAGAATTCGCCCGCAACCGCCAGTCATGGTACAAGCGCCTGTGCGAGAAGATGGTTACAGAACTCTGTACCCGCTACGGAGATTTATATATGATATGGTTTGACGGCGGAGCCGATGATCCACGTGGCGACGGTCCGGACGTAGAACCGATTGTCAATAAGTATCAGCCCAACTGTCTTTTCTATCATAACATCGACCGTGCCGACTTCCGATGGGGAGGTTCGGAAACAGGTACAGTAGAATATCCTTGCTGGTCTACCTTTCCCGTTCCCTGTTCACATCATAAACGCATTGAAAGTAACATCGATCAGATCAAACTCTTAAAGCACGGTGACAAGAACGGCAAATACTGGGTACCTGCAATGGCAGACACTCCGCTACGAGGGGCAAACGGTCGCCATGAATGGTTTTGGGAACCGGATGACGAAAATAATATCTATCCGCTAAACACTCTGATGAACAAATATGAAAAGTCAGTAGGAAGAAACGCCACCCTCATTCTCGGATTAACTCCTGACCCGACCGGGTTAATCCCTGTCGGAGATGTGCAGCGCCTGAAAGAAATGGGAAACGAAATCAATCGTCGATTTTCCTCTCCGATAGCCCGCATTTCGGGACAAAAGAAAAGCCTGACACTGAAATTTGAAAAGAAGCAACCAGTCAATTATTGTATTATCCAGGAAAACATTAAAAACGGAGAACGCATCCGACAATATCAAATAGAAGCAAAAGTGGACGGAAAATGGCAAACTGTCTGCACAGGAGAATCGGTAGGACACAAACGGATCGAAAAGTTTGAACCGGTAGAAGCCACTGCATTAAAACTGACTGTAACCGAATCGATCGCATTACCGGATATTATTAATTTCAGCGCATATTCTGTAAAATAGATAAGAGGCATGAGAAGATTTATCCACATCTGTTTATGGACATTGACGGGCATCTTTGCTACAGCATCGCTGTCTGCCCAGAACCCGTTTACCTACCATAAAGGAAAGACATACAAAGATGTTGCAGCTTACCGGATGGAAAAAAATATCGACCTGAGTACCTATACTCCATCTACCCCCATAATATACGAACAGCAAGTACCGGAACATCAAGGTACACTTTCGTATAAAGTTGCACTTCCTTTGTATGTTCGTGGAATATTCTTCAGCCGTGATTCCCGTCCCGACGACTATCAATGGCCGAATAACACGAACCGGTTACTTCCTTGGGTATTCAGCCGCCTGGAAGACCTTACACGAAGCGATTATGAAGGTATCCCTTCCAATGCTCTGCCGTCCGTATCGGGTGATGCACTACTCCTTGAACTCTCTGATGGAGAGTACTTATTCGCCAAGGCCATTGCTGGCGACAACAGCCTCAGCTGGTTTCAAGTGAATCAGGACGGGACAATCACGCTGTATATCTCCACGTTGGGAGAAGACGCACTAAACGGACAACTCCCTCTCCTTCTTATCCGGAAATCTTCATCTGTATATCATGTATTCAGCGATGCCTACCATTCGTTAACGGCAGATAATGCAGCAGTGCCCACTCTCCGTAAAAGAACCGACAAACAGTATTTCGATGCTTTTAACTATCTGGGGTGGTGTACTTGGGAACATTATCATTTTGATATTGATGAAACAAAAATACTCAATGATATCGACGCCATTGAATCATCAGGCATACCTGTACGCTACATATTAATTGACGATGGTCACATTGCGAATAAGAACCGCCAACTGACCAGTCTCGTTCCCGATAAAAAACGTTTCCCTAACGGATGGATGCGTATCATGAACCGCAAACAAGCAGACAAAATCCGATGGATAGGCTTATGGTACAGTCTTTCCGGCTATTGGCTGGGAATTTCTGCCGATAATGACTTTCCACTAGAAATCCAGCAAACCTTATATGACTACAATGGCAGCCTACTGCCCGGCACAAGCACGGACAAGATAGAAGCATGGTACGAATATCATATCCGTACGATGAAAGAATATGGATTTGATTTTCTAAAGATAGACAATCAGTCATTCACTCTCCCACTCTACATGGGTGGCACACAGGTTATCCGTCAGGCTAAAGACTGCAACCTTGCTTTGGAGCACCAGACACACCGCCTGCAAATGGGACTAATGAACTGCATGGCACAGAATGTTCTGAACATAGACCACACCCAGTACAGCAGTGTAACGCGTGTCAGCATAGATTACAAGAAATATGACGAAAATATGGCGAAGTCACATCTGTTCCAGTCGTATACCAACACACTCATGCAGGGACAAACCGTCTGGCCTGACCACGACATGTTTCACTCTTGTGACACCATTTGCGGTAGTCTGATGGCACGTTCAAAGGCCATCTCTGGCGGACCTGTTTACCTATCAGACTCACCAACCGAATTTATTGCAGCTAATATCCGCCCCCTGATTGATGAAGCCGGAAAGATATTCCGTCCCTCAGCCCCAGCCGTTCCAACTCCGGAATGCATACTGACTAATCCATTGCAAAGCGGCAAAGCCTACCGGGTATTTGCACCTACAGGGGACGAAGCTACCTCAGTCATTTGTTACAATCTGAACACCTCCCCCTCTTACCAAGAAGTAGAAAGCTTCATCAAGCGGGAAGATTACTTTTTACGGGAAAATATCGAAGAATCCGCTCGTTTTTCTTCCGATAGCATTCTCGCATTCAACTGGGAAAAACAAAGCGCAGAAGTATTGACCGCATCCGAAAGAAAAATAAAGCTATCCGGATTCACAGATTGCCTGTTCCACCTTTGTCCTATCCGCAAAGGCTGGGCAGTTATCGGCATACAAGAGAAGTATCTGTCGCCTGCTACCGTGCAGATACTTGAACGTAGTGCAGATACATTGATACTGGACGTCCATTGTACCGGCACATTGAGAATATGGACTGATTCCGGCAAAAAGCAGGAATTACGGAGTATACCCATAAAAAAGGCCGGTAGAATTGAAATAAAGAAATAACACTAAATAATCAACCGATGAACAAAAGAATACTTTTCCCCCTCACGCTCATACCACTGGTTAGTACCAGTCTGCAAGCACAGAAGTCCGTCCAGACACAACGGGTGGACAAACGTCCTAACATCATCCTCTTTATGGTAGATGACATGGGATGGCAGGATACTTCGCTCCCCTTCTGGACACAAAAGACAGACTACAATGAGCTGTATGAAACACCCAACATGGAACGACTTGCCAAACAAGGCATGATGTTCACACAAGCGTATGCGAGCAGTATCAGTTCTCCCACCCGATGCAGCCTCATCACTGGAACGAACGCGGCACGTCACCGGGTAACCAACTGGACACTGCAAAAGAATATAAAAACAGACCGTAAAGACAAAGTGCTGGAAGTACCGGACTGGAACTATAACGGAGTAAGTCAGGTGCCCGGCACCAACAATACATTCGTAGGAACTTCTTTCGTACAACTGCTGAAAGACAGCGGCTATCATACGATTCATTGCGGAAAGGCACATTTCGGCGCCATAGATACTCCGGGAGAAGACCCGCACCACTGGGGATTCGAAGTAAACATAGCCGGACACGCAGCCGGAGGACTTGCCAGCTATCTGGGAGAAGAAAATTATGGTCACAACAAAAACGGGAAACCGATATCGCTCATGGCCGTTCCCGGACTTGAGAAGTACTGGGGAACGGAAACCTTCGTTACCGAAGCATTAACCTTGGAAGCCATCAAAGCATTGAACAAAGCCAAGAAGTACAACCAGCCTTTCTACCTGTATATGTCTCAATACGCCATCCATGTCCCATTGGACAAGGACAAACGTTTCTACGACAAATACAAGAAAAAAGGCATGACCGATCACGAAGCCGCTTATGCCACGCTGATAGAAGGTATGGATAAGAGTCTGGGTGATTTAATGAACTGGCTGGAAAAAAGCGGAGAAGCTGACAACACCATCATCATCTTTATGAGCGACAACGGAGGACTTGCCGCCGAATCATACTGGCGTGACGGCAAACTCCATACCCAAAACCATCCATTGAATAGTGGTAAGGGCTCCACCTATGAAGGTGGCATCCGTGAGCCGATGATCGTCAGCTGGCCCGGTGTCGTAGCGCCTGACAGCAAATGCAATGATTATCTGCTGATAGAAGACTTTTATCCCACTATCCTCGAAATGGCAGGTATCAAAAAATACCAAACGGTTCAGCCTATCGATGGTATCAGTTTCCTGCCTCTGCTGAAACAAACCGGAAATCCTTCCAAAGGGCGCAGCCTCTTCTGGAACATGCCCAACAACTGGGGAAACGACGGTCCGGGAATCAACTTTAATTGTGCCGTGCGCAATGGTGACTGGAAATTGATCTATTACTATGGCACAGGCAAAAAAGAGCTATTCAATATTCCCGATGATATAGGCGAAAGTCATGACCTCAGCACGCAACATCCGGATATTGTCAGACACCTTTCTAAAGAATTAGGAAACTATTTGAGAAAAGTAAATGCCCAGCGTCCGACTGTCAAAGCCACAGGTAAACCCTGTCCTTGGCCGGATGAAATCGAATAGTTTTCAACTGTTTAGTCAGGTCTTTCATTTCCATGCCGTTTAGGGTAAGTTACCGCTAAACAAGCATTCTATTTGCCGAAACTTTCATTTTTATTAGTTATTTTATTTCATAGCACCTAGGTGACGCGAATGTATTACCTAGGTGATTCAATTATTCAACCTAGGTGAAACAATTATCAGACCTAGGTGATACGAAAGAAAAATAGAATAGCTATTGATCGTATCACAACCATTCTCACATTATTTATCGTTACTTAGCAAAGTATATTACTGTAGAAATATTCCACACTCCCCACCCCATTTTCCACACATTCCCCATATACATCCACACTATAGCTAATGCACACTTCCATATATCTGCCTAATAATCAATACATTAAAAGCAAGCATCATTCTTTGGCACGTACTTTGATATTTATTTAGACGTTAAGCAAAGCAACAACCGATTCCTTAACACACAAAAGAGAATTGAATATTATATGTCTAATAATCATTAAAGCAAACGATTATGAAAAAATTAGTATTAGTAGTAGCAATGTTTATGTTTGTTTGTGGTGGTTCATTCCTTGTAAGGGCTCAGAACTCTGCAGAAGCTGTGATAGCCCCGGCAGAAGTTAATGCAACAGCTATCGTTAATGATACAGTAGTAAAAGATACTGTGACAAAGAGCGAAGAACCTGTTAAGACAGAACTGAGTGCACCAACCGCTATTGTCAACGATACAGTAGTCACTGACACTGCATCTAAAGACAAACCGGCTGAGCCTGTCAAGGAATAACCTTTCCAAAAACTCACGGAACATAGTCTGCCGAACAATAGTAAGCACACTACAAAAAAAGCCATCCCTACTTCGTCTATTCCGGGGATGGCTTTTTTATGTTCTTATTTTTTCTAAATGGAACTCACGCTATTATCGATTTTCACGTTCCAATACTGCCAGGCGCGCATATAGTTCGACCAATGCACCTTGATGCAATATCTCCCAACTATTCTTCGAAGTCCCACCTCTCAAATCATCGTCATTCAACAGATTGTTACTTTGATGACAACTACTGCTCCACGCATGAATCATTGACTTCTCGATATCATCGATATATTTACGGTCGTTGTCAATAGAATAGAGTTCAAAGAAACCACGACACATAATCGTATTGAACCAAGCATGTCCCGGAGCAAGAACGTTGAAAGAAAGGTTTAGCTCTTTAGAACGATAAGGCATGAACCATTTCTTATGACAACTTTCGGCTATAGCATAAGCTTCGTCCAGATACTTCTGTTCACCGGTAATTTTATATAGAAGGCACGCTGCCTGTAACGGTTGTCCCGAGTTATAAGAATATTTATTCTTTTCAAGATCACCCGGCAAGTTAGGATCATCATTGTTCGGACGTACATTATCGTAAAATAAATGATCGGATTTATCCTGAAGTACATTCAGCATATAGTCGTAACATTTGATTGCCCAATCCAAGTATTCTTGTTCCTGAGTCACCAGATACATCTTGCAACCCATCACAGCAGTAGGTCCGGTAGAGCATGAATGCTTGCTGGTAGTGTGTTCGTTCAACTCTTTCCAGTGTACACCTCCTCCGCAGGTTTCATCCCAACCGTGATCAATCAAGTAACGCCATACCACCTTTGCCTGTGTCAGATAACGCATTTCTTTCGTCTCCGTATACCAGTCAATCATATCAAGTCCGATCCATACGTTATCATCGTAAAAACGTTCGTTACCGGCAGCCGGGTAACAGGAATAAGCTAAGATTCCACGATCCAATTGACAGAAATATTGTATTCCTTTGAACATCATATCATCCATTGCACCATAAATATTTTCCACTTCACTTTCCTTGGATGCTTCACGCATAGCGACAAATGCCGAAAGACCACCACCTTGCCCCCAGACTAACGCATCACCATCCCAATAACCTTTTCCATCATAAGGATAATTACTACGCCAGCAGCTTCTGGAACTTTTGCCGAAATAATATCCAATAACGGAAGTCATATAAGAATGTGCGCGGTCCAGCATTTCCGGCAGTTTCAATTCAGGTTCCTCGACCTTCTCGTGATAAGGCATTACAATCCGGCTTTCAACAACAGAACGTTTACCTGCCTTGCTAATGGCTACAGCAGAAACTTCATAAGTGGCAAAATAGGGAACTTTCAGTAAATATTCCTGTGTAACATCTCGCTCCACTTGCAACATGATATGCCCTGGAGAGAAGTCGGCAGCGCGAGACAGACTCGTTTCTACATCCCTATAAGAGAGTTCCACCATATCCACATCACGATTACTGGGATTTGTCCATTTCACCAAAAGCTCATTCTCATTACTGGTAGCCTCTACAGTGAACGAACCTACCGGAGAAATATTTCCACTAACCGGGTCATTCAATTCTGACTTTGACTTATCATCATCACTACAAGAAGGAAGGATAAGCAGAGCCAAAAGGTTCAATATAAACAGTTTGTATATTGCTTTCATTTTTCATCAAATTTAAAGGTTACTTAAAAGGCACTTCAATAGGAGCTTCCCCAAATCTGCTCAGAGGGAATTCTGTGTCATTCCAGCTATCATACTTCGATACATGCATCAACAACTCATGATCTGAATTAGTAGCATCTTCAATATAAGATGTCGGAGCACCGGCTGAGAAATCCCAGCGTGCCAACAAACCTTCAGGATTTGCTTCTTGAAGTTCCCATGCATTTGCTTTCAATTGTTCTTCTGTACGGCAAACATACCAAATACGTGCTTCGAGTATGGCACCATCCAAGAAACGTCTATTATCACTGGCCCTTCCTATTGAAATTTTACCACCATCACCACCGGCACAAAGATCAATCTCAGAATAATCTATATCCGTTTTGTGACTATCATCCCACTTGACATGTTTGCCATTAATGTAAAGTTTATATTTCTCATTATAATCGTCCTTCCCTTTTGAACAGTCTATTACTAAAGCAATATGTGTCCATTCTCCCAGTTCAAAGGCTCCATGACCGGTTCTGAGCTTAAGATTATCACCTGTACCTACCAGCTCCATCTGTTTACCCTTATTGTTTTCCCAATCACCACCTCGGAGAATGAAATAACCTTCTTTACCCATAAAGGTCTGTAACCAGTTCGTTCCATCAATTCGGGCAACTAACTCCCAAGTCATCTTCTTTAGTTTAAAGTCGTTAGTTGTTGCTTTTATAGCAGCCAACCCGTCACCAGTCATCTCTCCGAAATGTGTCCATACTGCATATTCTTTTCCTAAATCCATATACCAGCGTTTTTCAGGTGCAATTGTTACATGAATCGGTTGCGAAATCTGTTTTTTGGCATCAATCAACGTAAATGAAGTCTCACCGGCTTTTCTACCGGTTACTGTGACAATATTACCATAAACTTCCAGGCGAATAATCTTCGGATCACCAGCATCATATATCTGATATTCTCCATTACCGGTAAGAATCTTCACTTGCTGAGATCCCTGATTAGCCTTGATTAGAATACCTTTTTCATCAGCATCAGTTGTAATCTGCTTGGGTGCAATCACATTCAGATTAACAAAAGCTTCCTTTCCTTGTTGATCAGTTACTTTAATCTCTGCATTACCTTGTCCAACACCTTTTACCGTGAATGATTCTGTGTCTTCGAGGGTAGACCGATCCACTTCAATACAATTGTTCTCATCAATTACTTCCAGAGAATAACCTCCGTTACCTGTATAGATTTTGATAAAAGCCTCATCAGCACCTTCTACCTGAGAATAGAGTGTGAACAGCGTTTTGTTTAGTTTCAATTCAAATTCCGCTGCTGTATTAACCAGAATCTTAGCACGTTGGTAATATTTATCTCTGACGTATACTATTCCCTGAGCATTATTCTGCCCTTTAACAGCAGTCAGTTTCACCGCATTACCTTCTACTTCTGCCGTAACAACCTCCTCGTTTGCTGATGTCACAACATATTCTCCATTACCGGACATTATATTCACAGTACGGGTATCTCCTTGCGCAATACTTATTTCCTCAGTATCAACCTTTAGTTCTACAGAATCATCGGGTATCTCATTGTTTTTGTTATCGTCATCGTCGTTACAAGCACAAAGACAGCACAATAATGAGAAAACGAAATACTTTATAACTTTCATATATATTATAATTAGGGTTTAACATTTCCGGCTGAATAATGTCAGCCGGAAAAAAGTAATTACTCTTCTACATCCACATCAGGATATTCAACTCTCAACACATCTCTTGACATGGAGAATGTACCTTCAAATGACATCATCAGAGGTTCACCTTGCGTTGAATCCAAATACTCATAGGCAAGCTCAATAGTCGTAATCTCTGTGTAATAACGCTGGTCATTATAGTTATATGTGTACTTACGGCTGAGTTTAGCACTGTATGGCTTGAACTGCAGTCCTTCCACAGTGCTGGACAAGGTAATATCCCCCCATTCATTCCGTTCTATTTCAACTACATAATTCAAATAATCCTGGGTATTGGCACGAGTCTTCTCACCTACAAACATATAGCAGACATTATTATTAATAGCATAAAGTAACGTACTGGTAATCTCAGTAGTATAAGTCGTACCTTGCTGTGTAATAACTCCTTTACCACTATAAGTACCAGAGTAATCATTTTTAAAACCAATATGTGCCAGCACTTTAGTATATTTATTCTGCCCCATAGGTTCACCTGTCGAAGAAGCGATACGGACCGGAAGTACATAGTCATCATACAAACTACCCACTTCCTCAATCTTATTCAAATCAATCCTTACAGAAGCAGTTGTCTTCAATTCACCTTTGGGAATAGTCCAGGAATCAGCGTCAAAAGTATAGGCTTCCGCTGGCAATATTTTATAATATAAATTCGTTTGATTCTTATATTTATCCCAGTTATATCCTGCCAATGTATCAGGATCGAGTTCTACTGTTAAAACAATATCTTCATTATTACCGGATGTTCCGTTCACTCCAAAGTAAATAGGAACTATGGCGGTATTATCTTCAGCTACTTCCAATGCATATTCCTGCCATCCGTTATGAACGATGTATGAGTTCTTCATAAACAGTTCGTCAGCCAGTCCATCATTGCAAGAAGAGAGTCCTGGCATTAAAATAACCAGCAAGCATCCCATTATTCCATATATATATCTTATTTTCTTCATAACAAGCTCTTTTTATTAAGTTTTACCATCCAGGATTTTGGGTCATGTTCACATTTCGCTTCAACTCATAAGTCGGGAAAGGCCATAAATACATTCTTTGTTCAAACACTTTATGCACAGAAGTGATAATGGTTGATTTGTAAAAATCAGCAATACGCTTTTCATCGTCACTGATGTTAATGTTACACCCTTGCAATAATTGGTTTTCCTCTACCATTGCATCTTTCCAACGACGTAAATCAAAATAACGCATGCTGTTTTCACCCAGCAGTTCAATCTGGCGTTCCCTTTTCAGTTTTACTCGGAAATCATTGCGATTATTATAGGTTTCATCCGTGTAATCCGGTACACCGGCACGCATGCGAATACGTTTAATAGCATAACGCATTTCATCTACATTGCGTTGAATCTCGACATCAGATCCCGTATAGCTAGTCAAATGATAAACCTGACCATCGCTCAATTCATTTAAAGCTTCCGCATAAATCAACAATATTTCTCCATAACGGATAGTCATTTCTGTTTTAGAGACCAAATATCCGCCTTCTGTTCTGGAATCTTCTGCATTATAGAATTTCTTTAAAGTGATGCCTGTAAGCGGACATTCTTCTTTAAATCCTTGCTTGCCATCATTCAGCCCGCGATAGTAGAATATCTGCAAATCACGAAACTCCGGTTCGGAAGCACTGGAAGCTTCCCAATAGGAACCATTGTAACCAATTGAAGCATAGAAACGGGGCTCACGATTATTATACATCAAGCTAACCTTAGCAGGCAGAAATGGATTTGTCGCAGCATATGCCTGTGTCGTAAAGCCTTCAGTGACATAATCTCCAGCGGTTTTGGCTTCTGTTATCGAACGGCCATCATTCATAGCATAGGCATCAACTTGTTTTTGTGTAACAGCCAAACGATTGTTTCCCTTCAATGTTTTCGGAGTGGCCTGATATGCCCAATCATTAATATGTCCCGATCCTTCTCTTGTTCTGGTGAATATCAATTCGGGATTCTTTGAGCCTAGAATTGTACCGTCAAATATTGATTTATAAGAAAGTAACGGATCGACATCTGCCCAGCCTTCCGGATAGTTCTTATCAGAATACAGAGCATTGTGAGGAGGACGCTGTGACGGCAGAACCGTAGCTTTCGGTGCAACCACATAAAGTTCATACAGACCGGAAGCTGTTGCCAAATCAATCACGTCTTTAGCAGCCGCAGCAGCCTTTGCCCATTTTGTTTCATCATAAGTCTGAGATACTAATTGGTTACCATAGCAGTCTTTCACATTAAATAAATCTGTATTTCCATTGTATAGCGGGCTGGCAGCATAAAGTAAAACGCGGGCGCGAAGTCCTAATGCAGCACCACGAGTCGGACGTCCCAAATTATTAACTGTTCTTTTCGTAGGTAGCGAGCGAGCAGTTTCTGCCAGTTCAGTATCAATGAAGTCTACCAGTTTATCAAAGTGCTCACGTGGCAAAGACAGTTCCTCGTAAGAAAGATTCACGTCCAAACCTTCTGTCGGAATCAAAGGTACCGGACCATATACACGTATCAATGCCCAATAACAGTATGCACGTAAAAAGCGTGCTTGTCCTTTCAAGTCCGTCTTCTCGTCCATAGTCAATTCCGGACAACGGTCTACATTCTCGATAAATGTAGATGCTTTACGAATTCCTTCATAATACTTCCATAAACGTGACTCATTTCGATTGTCATCGCTTATCTGATGGTCTGCACTATAGTTTCCTTCAACATATTCTTTCATGTCAGGATGATAAAGATCATCACTAGCCCAACGGAACGGTTCACGATATTCACCGATACGATCCATCACACCGTATGCACTTGACAGCCATCCCTCTACATATACACGCTTAGAAAAGGCAGAGTCCAGAGATACCTGATCGTAAAAATATTTGTCCACATTGATATAATCGGTACATGAGGAGAAAGAAAGTGTACCTAAAGCCAGCAATATGGTATATAGTATTTTTTTCATAATTCTTTGTTTTTTATATTAGAAGCTAAACTGAAGATAGCATGAATACGTCTTATTTATCGGATAGTTCTTTCCATCCTCTTCCGTACCTTCCGGATCCCACCATTTGAAGGGTGCCCAAGTCAACAGATTCTGTCCGATAAATCCAACTCTCAAATTACTCACGAAGAACTTACGGGTCCAAGCTTGCGGAAGATCATAAGAGATTTCCACATTTCTCAAACGCAGATATTTTCGATCTCTCAACCAGAAAGTTGATTTCCGGTTATTCATATTATTATTCCCATAGGTCATAAGAGGCCAATCAGCATTCGGATTCTCTGTTGCCGATGTTCCTGATATTTCTTTAGGAATCCAACGATTACCTTTTACCATTTCCTGTAGAATATTACCGGTACGACCTTGGTGGAAAGCATGAGGTCCGTAACCTCCTACGAAAAAGTCACATTTACCCGTTCCCTGAAATAATACGCTAACGTTCCAGTTTTTCCAGTTTGCACTCATACCAAACCCGTATTGGAGTCCTGGCTGCTCTCTGTAGCCCAAGGGAACGATGTCATCATCATTAATAACACCATCACCATTTACATCCTTATATTTAATATCTCCCGGGAGTATTGTCTTATTTGCCAATGACTTCTGTGACGGGCTACTATCAATGTCTTCCTGATCTTTGAATAACCCCAAAGCTATAAGACCGCGGCTCTGATTCAACTGGAAACCTTTATCCATTTTGTACCACAATTCATTAGCCGCTTCGTCCTTATCCAAAATATCAGTAGTCTGATAAGTAAAGTTAGCACGGAACTGTAAATTTACTTTTCCAACCAGTTGAGTGTAAGCAATGTTACCATCCCAACCCATCGACTTCATCTTACCGACATTGGCCATTGGAGTCTGATCAGCTAATCCTGTAGTCAACGGCATCTGGTTACGTTGCATAAATATATCATCACGTTTATCTACGAAGTAGTCAACAGTTCCTGTGAATTTACCATTAAAGATACTGAAATCTACACCAATGTCATATTTCTTGGCAACCTCCCAAGTTAAATAAGGGGTTCCCAAAGTCTTAATACGATAACCCAACACTGTATTTGTGCCAAACTCACCAAAAGCATAAGAACCACTTTCATCCTTATCCACCAAAGTTATATAAGGGAAACGACGTCCATCTAATTCGTCATTACCGACCTCACCATAAGAACCTCTGATCTTAAACATATCCAGCCAAGGCATTGCCTTCTTTACAAAAGATTCTTCCGAGATCACCCACCCGGCAGACACAGCCGGGAAAAAGCCAAATTGTTTGCCATGTTCAAAATTCTCAGAGCCGGTATAGCCCCAGTTGAATTCTGCCATGTATTTATCTTTATAAGCATAAGTAAAACGACCTGAATAAGCAATATTACGATGAGGTATTGATCCCATCAAATCTGTGTCGTCAAAATTAACATCCGAAGTTTCCTGCTGATAAACCATAGCAAATGCCCCCACACGATGCTTATTAGCAAATAAACGGCTATAATCCAGTGATGCTTGCAAATAGTAGCGTTTATCTCCACGCACTTCTTTTCTCTGACTCATTGCACTGGCATTCTGTATTCTCTTTAAAACCAAATCTCCGGCTTCGTCCCGATAATTCTGGGCTTCCCATAGTTCTTGTGTCTTGGAACGGACAATAACATTGTTATTATAAGTGTCAAAAGCAAATACACCTGAAAACTTCAAACCCTCTGTTATAAAATTTAAATCCTGTTCAAGAGCGACACTAGTTTCCAATTTATTTTCCCAAATTGTACGATAACCGGTTTGTGTCATCCTATATTCCGGAGTCACCGATCCATTCACATACGGCCATTGCCCGGTAGACCACTTACGCGGTGAAGACAGAGGAGTATATAAAGCGAAAGATTTCCAGATATCCCCTGATTCATCAGAAGGAGAATTACGATTTACCAGCCAACCGCCTACACTAACTTTTAGTATAGTAGTACGAGTAAGGTTCATGTCTACATTAGCACGATAATTAAAACGTTCGTATGTAGCATTGGTATTATATTTATTCTCCGAGCTAGAGGTCCGATAACGCCCATCCTCTTTTGTATACTGACCAGATACAAAATAACGAACATTATCACTACCACCGGAAAAGTTTATATTGGCATAGTAACTTGGTGCACCTTTCTTCAACATTAAGTCTCTCCAGTCAATGTTCGGATACAAATCCGGATCTAATCCGTTTCTAATAATATCCATTTCTTCATTAGTATATAACGGAGTCTCATAACGACCTACCTTTGCCTCATTGGCCAAACGAGCCCAATCGTAAGCATTAGCATACTCGGGTACTTTCAATGGAGTATTCCAGTTGAAACCTGCCTTAACATTAATCTTTACTTTTCCTTTCTCACCACGTTTCGTTGTAATCAAAACCACGCCATTTGCACCACGTTGTCCATATATAGCAGTGGCTGAGGCATCTTTTAATACAGAGAAAGATTCGATATCTTCCACTGGAATTTCATTGAAATCACGTTCTACTCCATCTACCAGAATTAATGCTCCCGATTTAGCACCAAACGTACTCATACCACGAATCCAGAACTGTGACATATTCTCGCCCGGTTCACCACTAGTCTGCATTGCTATAATACCCGGAACAACTCCCGCCAACGAATTGGAAAGGTTAACGCCTGGAGAGTTCAATTGTTTTATTTCTACATTCGTAATAGCACCTGTCAGGGTTTTCTTCTTCTGTATACCGCTGGCAGTAATCACCACTTCATCAATTTTACGGTTATCTTCTACGATTGTTACTTTCAGGTTGTTTCTGTCTTTTATCGATAATACAGGTATCTCAACAGCTTGATAGCCAATAAAACTGACCTGAATCACATCATAAGGTCCTACTTTAATGGAGAATTCTCCATCTAAGTTAGTAATTGTACCCACACCCGGCTGATTCTTTGCAATAACCGATGCACCGGCAACAGGACCAAAGCTATCTTCTACTACACCCTTGATTACAAATTCCTGCTTATTTGCCTGTGCCCATGCACTATCCGGCATAAACAGCATCGCCATCAAGAGCAATACAATATGTTTTTGAATATTCTTCATGGATAATTCTTTTTATGGATTATTATTCTACTGTTACACGACGTATAACATGATTATCACGGTCTGCCACATATACAGAGTTATCCGGATAAACCGTTACACATTCCGGCTGATTGAACTTAGCTTCTTCGGGAAGTCCATCACCAAAGCCACTTTGTCCAGGCTGTCCAGCATATAAAGAAGCAGAGCCGGCTGGTGTAATTTTGCGGATAATATGATTTTCACGTTCAGGCACAAACATATTTCCATCAGCATCAAAAGCTAATTGTTCCGGTTTATTCAAACGAACAGTAGCACCTGTACCATTGACATAGCCACTCTCATCCCATGCACCAACGAAAAGCACCGGATTACCAAATGTGTGGGTATTGGCATCGTATGGTATTTGATATATACAATGACGATTACATACTGCTACATAAAGGATCGTCCCTTCCGTATTAAAAGTCATACGAGTTTCAATTCCTGTTGCATTATTAATTCTGAAAAGCGGAGTATAGTCTTCATTATTCGCCCCATTAAAACGATAGACATAACCCGTACCTTTATTCTGGAAGAAGATTTCTCCAGTCTTGGGATGTACAGCTATCCCTGTTGTTCCGGCTTTCTTGAATCGGGAAAGCCCTTTCACATCCACAAACCCTCCTTCACGAGTCACATAAATTATATTGAAGTCTGTCTTTGTATTATCTTCATCTGTATAAGAATATTGAGAGATATAAAGAGTATCTTGGGCAGGACTGAAAGCCAAGCATGTCGGCGACTGGAAGGGACCACTGGAACACTGAACCAAAGTTTCGACTTCACCATTACGTGCACGCCTCAAAGCTCCATTTTGTGTCTGACCACGACCTTCATCTACAAAAAAGACAGAACCATCTTTATCTGTTAACAAGAACCAAGTTCTTTGCAGTTTTGAAGTGGCATAACTGCCATCTTCACGTCCATTTTCTCCATGTTGTCCTACCATGGTGGTTACATTACGTTTAAACTGATAACGAAATTTTGTCTGAGAAGCATATTCTTCGACATCATCACCTTTACCTACAAACAAACGTACATATCCGGTATCCGCACGAGCTGGAACAATAGCATAAATAATATCGTCAGAGGCTCCTACAATAGCCGCTTCCTTATTATTTACCGTTACTTTCAGATAACTGGGATCTGAACCGAAATTCTTTCCGCGAATGATTAATTGAGTTCCAATACCACCACTGTCGGGAGAAAAACTTTCGAAAACAGACGGTGCATTCAAATCGGGAGGAAAAGCTTGACTTTGATTTATTGGGGCCAACTCATTGTTGCATCCCCAAAATACAGACACCCCTATTAATAAAGATAATCCGATTTCAAGCTTGCGCTTCTTTAATAAT
>ENA-UEQB01001866-UEQB01001866.1-human-gut-metagenome-genome-assembly--contig:-NODE-1866-length-16643-cov-5.993541_pt1 | contig 16643 bp, 15 predicted proteins | sample MGYA00242901_ERZ507918 | MGnify/ENA primary metagenome ERZ507918 (study PRJEB26167, sample SAMN06115405) | human gut metagenome | host: Homo sapiens | place: China:Sichuan | collected 2016-04-06... | reverse complement strand
GAAAGAGGAAGACCAACCCTTTATGACTGTGTCTTTGAAAATTGACCAGGATACAAAAATGGGTATCGTTACCGATATTAAACAGGCTCTTCGTCAAGCTTATGCACTGAAAATTAACTATTCTGCGAGAGCTCGCGAATAAGTTATTCTATACATAGAAAAGGCCGTCTGATTTGTTTTAGACGGCCTTTTTTTATGAGATACCCCGGGCTTATCGCTTTCAGCCCTTATAGGACTAATATCCCTCGGGACTTGTATGGGTTGCCTGTATGTATTTAGTGGCGATATCGTAACTCCTGTATGGTCGATTACACAGACTCACATGCAGATATAAAGATTGAAATAGTCGATAATCCCGATAAGACCTGTGAAGTCTGTGTAATTCGTACAGTGGTTAATGTATTCCTTTTCGTTTGTTTGAGATGATCTTATTTACCTGTATAGAATTCTATGATTCGTTTGATGGATCTCTGGCAAACCGGACAGAATGTGGGATATTCATTTGTGCGCATGCGGCAATCGAATGCCGGACGATAGATACCTTTAGCTGAGTAACCTCCTCCTTCGTATACACCTGTGGGGTATTTGGCCTTATCTGCTACCGGAGTCGGAACCGGGGTGTCTTTAGTGAGCATATCTTCCCATTTGGAAGCGAAGTTGACACGTGTGGTTATGTTTTGTTCCCATGGTTCGATATTGAGTGGATAGAGGCCGTTCATCACATCTTCGTCATAGAAGTATTCATCGGCCAGACCACCGAAACTATGTCCGAACTCGTGTACCACTACCGGGCGGAAATTGGGGTGATGTGCGGTGGTTAATGTGAAAGCATTGTAGATGCCGCCTCCGCCATATTGCTCTGTATTGGCGAGGATTATGATATGTTCATAGGGAATGCCTGCCAATGCGTCGTTAATTGCTTTTACACGGCTGGTAGTCAGATAGCGGTCAGAGTAGAAAGTATCGAAGTGCGAACCGAAGGCAGTATGTTTCCATGCTCCCTGTTTCGGAGCACTGACTCCACTGTCTGCGGAAGGACTGGCTACGGCTATGATATTGAAACGGTTCTTCATAGACTGGAACGGTTCGTGCGAAAATAGTGCTTCGCATGCCACGGCTGCATCTTTATAGAAAGTTTCCATTTCGGCTGTGGTATATCCTTCGGCCAGGATTGCCACATCGATACATTGTTCTTCGTTTCCGCTTTTCAGCAAATATTTGTGTGGGGTGATGTGTGTGAGTCCTTTTTTATGTATCAGGATATCATCGGGCTTGACGATATGTTTCAGGTTTGCGCTTACTTCGTGTTTGTTGTTGCGCAGCGTGATTTCTACTTCCGCCGGTTTTACAGGGTAGGGCAGGAGATAAGTATTTTCAAATCCTTTGGTTACTTCTTTAGCTTCGTCTGTCTCCAGCCATTCCTGGAATAGTGAGGAAAACGAAGTGGTATAGATAACTTTTCCACTTTCCACATCACGCATGACAATTTGCCCGTTTCCTTCCAGTGGTAATTCTGCAAGATGATGCCGTCTGCCCGCCCATGTGGGCAGTTCCGAAAGTTCGTCGAGACAAATTGATTGCTTTTCCGTATTTCCGGTGAAAAGATAATCGACGCGCAGTGTTTTGTTCGTAAAGTAGTCCGAAAAGTTTTGTGCGTATGCACATCCTGTCACGAAAAGACAGGTGAATAAGGTCAATATTAGCTTCATATCGTGTGAATTTATTGTTTTTACAAAGGTACGAACTATTGCCGATTTATTCTATTTTTACAAATAAAAGTAATAAACCATAGTATTTATTGCCGGGGAAATAACTAACTTTGCATTAGTGATTGATATATTAAAACAAATTGATTTAAAATGGGACATCATCAATTAGATACTTTAGACGAGCAGATTCTGAAGTTGATTGCCGACAATGCCCGCATTCCGTTTCTGGAAGTGGCAAGAGCGTGCAACGTTTCGGGTGCGGCTATTCATCAACGCATACAGAAGTTGACTAATCTGGGTATATTGAAAGGTTCGGAGTATGTTATCGACCCGGAGAAGATTGGATATGAGACATGTGCTTATATTGGGATTTATCTGAAAGATCCTGAGTCGTTCGATTCTGTGACCAAAGCTTTGGAAGCGATTCCGGAAGTAGTGGAATGCCATTTCACCACCGGGAAATACGATATGTTTATCAAGATATACGCAAGGAACAACCATCACCTTCTGAGTGTGATCCATGATAAACTTCAACCGTTGGGATTGGCTCGTACGGAGACGCTTATTTCATTCCATGAAGCTATCAAGCGGCAAATGCCGATCATGGTAGAAACGGACGAGGATTAAGTTTATCCCCGAACGTAATCTACGAAAGCATATGAGCAGAGATGTTTCTCATCCGCAGGATGGACTTCTCTGCTTTTTTCGTGCCATATGGCTGTATCTACAGCCGGGAAAAAGGCATCTGCTTCCGGAGCTGTGTCATCAACTTCGGTCAGGCACAGTTCGTCGGCCAAAGGCATGGCTTGGCGGTAGACACTTGCTCCTCCGATGATGTATACTTTTTCTTCTTCCTGACAGCTTTTCAAAGCGGCTTCCAGCGAAGTGAACACCTCTGCTCCGGGACATTCGGTTGCCGGATTGGAAGAGAGTACCACATTCCGTCGATTGGGTAACGCTCCTTTAGGAAGCGATTCGAAAGTTTTTCGTCCCATTATGATTGTGTTTCCTGTGGTCAGTGCCTTGAAACGTTTCAGGTCGTTGGGCAGCCAGAATAAAAGCTTGTTTTGAAATCCTATGGCCATTCGGTGGTCTACAGCGGCAATAATGCTAATTTTACTCATAGTCCGGTGGAGTTATGTTATACCGCAACTTTCCCTGCAATGTGCGGGTGCGGATCGTAGTTTACTAATTCAAAATCCTCAAACTGGAAGTCGAAGATACTTTTCACATCCGGATTTATTTTCATCTGCGGCAATGTACGGGGCTCCCGGCTAAGTTGCAGTTTCACCTGTTCCAAATGATTCAGGTAGATATGCGCATCACCCAGCGTGTGGATGAACTCTCCCGCTTTCAAACCGGTGACTTGCGCCATCATCTGTAGCAGCAGTGCATAGGAGGCTATGTTGAACGGTACACCCAAGAAGATATCGGCGCTGCGCTGGTAGAGTTGCAGGCTCAATCGTCCATTCGCTACGTAAAACTGAAAGAACGCGTGGCAGGGAGGGAGGTTCATGTGATCCAGATCACCGACGTTCCAGGCACTGACGATGATGCGGCGTGAATCCGGATTGTGCTTGATGGCATCCACCGCTTCACTGATCTGGTCGATGAATCCGCCGTCATAGTTGGGCCACGAACGCCACTGATAACCATAAATATGTCCCAGGTCGCCCTTCTCATCCGCCCATTCGTTCCAGATGCGTACACCGTGGTCCTGCAGATATTTCACATTTGTGTCTCCTTTCAGGAACCACAACAGTTCGTAAATGATCGATTTCAGATGAAGTTTCTTGGTAGTGAGGCAAGGGAAGCCTTCGTCCAGGTCGAAACGCATCTGGTGTCCGAAGACACTGATGGTTCCCGTTCCGGTGCGGTCACCTTTTTCTGTTCCTTCTGCCAACACCCGGTTGAGCAGATCTAAATATTGTTTCATATGGATGGTTATACTTTTTGAGTTACTAAAAATTCCTGCCAAAGTTACAAAAACAGCCCGAATAACTTACAGGAACGGTGTGAATAAGTTCGCAAACCAACATTTAAACTTTTTCCAGGCCGATTTTTGTCTCCACATTTCTGGAGTCAGGCGGGTGCAATGCAGGGTGTCGGCTTCAAAAACGTCATTCAACTGCTGAGTGATGTTCTTGTCGAAAATGAAGGCATTCGTTTCATAATCGTATCGCAGGCTCCGGCTGTTCAGGTTAGCTGTACCTACGGTGCAGAACAGATCGTCCACCATCATGATCTTTGAGTGGTGGAATCCACCGTTGTACAGATAGATATTTGCCCCCTTTTTCATCAGTTTCTGCACGGCATAAAGCGAGGCATCCGGTGTGAAAGGGATATCCGATTTGGAAGAAATCATGATCTCTACTTTTGTTCCCCGGTTCAGTGCCCTTTTGAGGGCCTTGCGGATGGATGAAGTCGGAACGAAGTATGGATTCACGATGCGTACATCGTGTTGCGCGGCATAGATAGACATGGCATACGTGTGGCTCAGCATTCGGGAGTTCCGTTTGGGAGTGCGGTCTACGATTGCGATGATTGTGTTGCAACTGTCTGCACGTTCCGGATGATTCGGGAAATATTCTTCGCCCACGATGTTTTGTTTGGTAGTCTTGTTCCAGATGTCGAGGAAGATTTCTTGCAGAATATTCACCGCGTCGCCTTCGATCCGGATGTGCATATCGCGCCAGGTACCTATCTTGGGCAGCCCGTTGATGTAGTAATCCGCAATATTCATTCCGCCCGTATATCCTATTTTTCCGTCGATGACCGCAATCTTCCGATGGTCACGATGGGCTGCATGATTGATATACGGGAACTTGAACGGATCGAATTTTACGATTTCGATTCCTTTCTCCCGGATTGCTTTCAGATGCTTCTTTTTGAGCGGCTTGTTGTTCGACCAGTTACCGAATGCATCGAACAATGCCCGTACCTTGACACCCTCTTTCACTTTTTCGCCGAGCAGGTCGAACAGTGCATTGGCTATGGAGTCGTTACGGAAATTGAAATATTCCAGATGAATGTGATGCTTCGCTCCGCGGATGGCTTCGAACAAGTCTTCAAATTTCTCCCGCCCGCTTTTGATAAGTTTCACCTTATTGTTGTCAGTGATAGGGATGTTAGAGTACTCGAGGAACTGCATGACAAGGGAGTCGCTTCGAATAAATTGTGTAGTGTCCTCCCGCTGCATCAGCAGGCTGTCAATATTCTGTGTTCGGGCAGTGCCTATAGAGAGAATGGTCGCTATTATTAAAACGTATAATTTCAAAACCTCAGTCTTTATTTAGTTTACAAGGAAACAAAGATACAACATCTCTGTTCTTGGCTTCTTTTTGTCAAGAGCAGATTTAGTATATATTAACAGTGGGTCGCTTTTTCGGGAAAGAATAGGAGTAATGCTTGATAACATCAGGAGATAATTGATTTACTCCTGATGTTATCGGGTGGAAGAGCCGGGCTTCGGGGGCGAAAGCTTACTGCTTTTGGCAGGAATACACCGTCTTCCGGACCGAAAGACACCGTCTGTTTCCTCCGGACGCACCGTCTTCCGGAAGATCTGCCGGTGATACCATAAAAAAAGGGAAGAGTTGCAACTCTTCCCTTTTACCTCATATTAAATTGAATATATTGTATGTATCTTGTTTACAAAGATAACGCATCCTGATCCTGAAAGCAAGTTTTTTACCTGTTTTTTAGGGCTGTTGCGCACAAATCTCTGTACGGCTTCCGGATTATCTCCGCATCAAGCCATAGACCATGCCTTGCGTGCTCCGAAGAAAGCGAGTACCAGAATGGCGATATAGAGAGATTTCGGATCGAATCCCGCCGTAAGCCCGTGTTGTACCATGGATACAAAAACTTCGCGCAGCGTACTGATAGTGGCTTGCAGACCTCCGAAGGCGAAGAACAGGATGACGCACAATACTGTGCAGACCGTTCCCCATATCTGGATCAACCGGTGGTTTCGTCCCGGTAGATTACGCATGACGCGGCGGCTGAACCCATTATCTTTTACTTCTTGTTTTTGCTCGCTGAAGAATTGCTTCAGGAGTTTATCATCTGTTTCCGTCATAACCGTTTTGTTTTAAGTAAATTGCCAATTTGTCTTTAGCCCTCGACAGGTGCGATTTGACCGTTCCTACCGGGCATCCCGTTATTCCCGCAATCTTTTCTATACTGACATCTTCCATATAGAACAAAGTGATGCAGGTGCGTTCTATTTCTTTCAGCGTTCTGAGTGATTGGTAAACATCCATTTGTTCGCCCACGTTCACTTGTTCGGTGCTGTTGACAGCATCCACTTCACGGGCATCCAGATCCGTTGTTTCCTTTCGGCTGCGAATATAATCATAAAATACGTTATAAGCAATTCTGTAAAGCCATGTTGAGAAACTTGAAAGGTTTTTAAAGTTTGCGATGTTTGTGTAGGCTTTTATAAACGTATCTTGTGCCAGGTCGTCGCTCAGTTCGCTGTCGCCGCAGGTCAGGTTCAGGAAGAAGCGCCGGACGGGCGACTGATACTTCTGTACCAATTGGTCGAAGGCCCTGGTGTTTCTGAACACCACGACCTGTGCGACTAACGATATATCATTGAGCTGGCTCATTTCTGTTCATTCTGGGTTTCGTCTCTGTGTGTAGGAGTTGTGAAAGGGTCTTCCGGGCGTCCGTGCTGCTGGTTGCGTGAGATGATCCACTGCCCGATTCCGGTGAACAACACCAGCAATCCGATACATCCTATGCTGAATTCGTCTGTGATGGCCCAAAGGAAGATGAACAGTCCGATTCCGGTACAGATGTTCTTGATGCCTTTCGTCCGGTAGTCCTGTGGCAGGCTGTCTTTGAAGATTCCTTCCGGCAGGGGTTGCCCGGTTGCCAGTGCCTGTTCCATCAGCTTGTACTTTGCTTTCCGGTTTTTGTATCGGAAGTAGAAAGCAACGAATACGATAAAGAAAGGGAATCCGAATATCAGTATGACGACTATTAAACCTGTCAGTATACCTCCGTTAATAGCTCCTTTGCCCATATTGAACGGAAATTCGTTTCCGAAATCGAAGCTGTTGCTCTGGTAGTCGGTGTCTACGGTACTGCTGTCCACAATGTCCGTGTATTCAGCAACGAAGGTAGAGTCTGAAGAGTCATTGTTGTTTTGGGTGATGGTTTGGTTCTGTGCCATTGCCAGCGAACAGAAGGTCATAGCTACCATCAAAGCGATAAAGATACGTTTCATATTACTGTTGTTTTTTAATTGTTTTTGTTTATTTGTCTGTTAGACGTAGTTCATAGCGCAGAAAGTTGCAAAGAGACGAAATATTTTTGATATTTGCAGCTATTAATACACAAAAGTGATGGAGCTACAAATCATACAGAGCAAGATTTACGAGATACGGGGGCAGAAAGTGATGCTGGATTTTGATCTGGCAGGGTTGTATCAGGTAGAAACTCGTGTTCTGAATCAGGCAGTAAAGAGGAATAGTAAAAGGTTTCCTGTCGATTTTATGTTCCAATTGAATGCGGAAGAATGGGAAATCTTGAAGTCACAAATTGTGATATCAAGTTGGGGAGGTACCCGCAAGCTTCCTTTTGCTTTTACCGAACAGGGGCTGGCCATGCTTTCCGGGGTGTTGAACAGTGATATTGCCATCGAAGTGAATATCTCCATCATGCGCGCTTTTGTGGCTGTCCGCCAATTGGTTTCGGCTCTTCCGGTGAATGATATCACCAGGTTGCAAAATGAAATCAAAGAATTAAAAGAATATGTAGAAGAGGCATTTGCCGATTACAATGACATCAATGAAGATACGAGGATGCAATTAGAATTGATTAATCAGGCAATTGCCGAGTTGCAGGTCAATGACAAACGACCGGACGGGAAATCCCGTAATCCGATCGGTTTTATATCTTATAATAAAGGAGAATGAAATTACCTATATCATTTATCGAATCGACCCGTGCGCTGATGGGGGATGAAGAGTATCAGAAATTATCCGTTGCATTGGAGCAAGAGCCGCCTGTTAGTGTCCGGCTGAACAGCAAGTTTACTGATTCGCTGTCCTGTTCTTCCATTTCAGGGCGCATTCCCTGGGCGGCAGGAGGATATTATCTCAATCAGCGGCTGACGTTCACCTTCGATCCCCTTTTTCATGCCGGATGCTATTACGTGCAGGAGGCCTCGTCGATGTTTGTGGAACAGGTGTTGCGCCGGTATGTCACGGCTCCGGTGAAAATGCTCGATCTCTGCGCCGCTCCCGGGGGGAAGTCTACTCATGCCCGCAGCCTGTTGCCGGACGGGAGCCTGTTAGTGGCCAACGAGGTCATCCGTAACCGCTCGCAGATATTAGCAGAGAATCTGACGAAATGGGGACATCCCGATGTTGTGGTTACCAATAATGACCCTTCTGATTTTTCGCGGATCGGTTCCTTCTTCGATGTCATATTGGCTGATGTGCCCTGTTCGGGTGAAGGGATGTTTCGTAAAGATCCCGGTGCCATAGAAGAGTGGAGCCCTGAAAACGTGGAAATCTGCTGGCAACGCCAACGCAGGATTATCACCGACATCTGGCCTTGTCTGAAACCGGGAGGAATCTTGATTTACAGTACCTGTACCTATAATACTCGGGAAGACGAAGAGAACATTGCCTGGATCAGGCAGGAATTCGGAGCAGAACCGCTGCCGCTTGCCGTTCCCGAAGAGTGGAACATTACCGGTGGTTTGCTCGTCGGGGCCGATGCGCCTGTCTACCGCTTCCTGCCTCATAAAACACAGGGAGAAGGTTTTTTCCTCGCCGTGCTTCGCAAGCCGGAAGAAGCAGAAGAAACGGATGGAGGCTTCCATTTTCCGAAGAAAAAGAAGCCGAAAGGTGAAACGGCTGCTTCATCGGTATCCAAAGAGAATCTGGCCGTTGCCAGAGGCTGGTTGCCAACTTCCGACAAGTATGATTTGTTGGTGAACGGTGCTGTGATTACTGCTTTTCCTGCACTTTTTCTGGATGATTTAGCTATGCTTCGTTCGTCTCTCCGCATTGTCCAGGCAGGCACGGAAGTAGCCGAAGTCAAAGGGAAAGATCTGATTCCGGCACATGGGCTTGCCATGAGCCGTCTGCTGGAAACATCGCTTTTCCCGACCGAAGAGCTGACTTACGAACAAGCCATTGCCTATCTGCGGAAAGAAGCCATCACTCTCTCGCCCACTGTTCCCAGAGGATACGTGCTGGTCACTTATAAAAAGACACCTTTAGGATTTGTGAAGAACATCGGCAATCGTGCCAATAATCTTTATCCGCAAGAGTGGCGTATCCGAAGCGGATATTTGCCCGAGGACATACGGACATTATGATAGTTCACTCAATATTCACACAAACAAGCTTATTAATGAAAACAAACTTTTATCATCTTTTGGTCTGGCTGGTTGCTTTTAGTATAGGTGTCCCAGCTATGGCTCAGACTGGTACGGAAAGGGTAAAACCTTTCAGTCATTTATCTGTTTCGCTGAATGCGGGAACACTGGGAGGAGGATTGCAGGTGGCCGCTCCGTTGAACGATTATCTGGGACTTCGTGCCGGATTCTCTTTGTTGAAGTTCAATTATAATTATGATTATGACGGAACCTATGAAGGTCCGTTGCCGGCAAATGCCCGTGTCGGTAATGAGGATCCGGATAGATATTATACGGTTCCTTTGAAGGCCAAAGCAAATATGGCAAACGGAATGGTGTTGCTCGATTATTTCCCGTTCAGAAGATCAGTCTTCCATGTGACTGCCGGACTGCTTTTCGGAACATCGTCCATCCTGAAAGTGTCGGGTGAGACAGACGAACGGATTGAGGTGGGAGATATTATCATCGAGCCGGGAGCGGACGGACGTGTGGAAGCTGCTCTGAAAACCAATGCCGTGAAGCCTTACGTCGGACTCGGATTCGGGCGTTCGGTGGCTCACTCACGCGTAGGTTTCAAGTTCGAATTGGGAGCTATGTTCCATGGCAATCCGAAGATTGAAGCAACTACCGGAAAGATCGTGGAAGATGCGGTTGACCAGGAACTGAGCCGTTTCAATAAATTCCTGAAAAACTTTAAGGCTTATCCCGTACTGAACTTCCAGTTATCTTATCGGATATTCTGACGGACTTTCAGTTGGGGTGTCAAAAGTCTTTTTTACCACGGACTACACAGATTCTCATAGATAATTCATTTTGATAATCAACAGCCTGCAATTCAATCTATGTTAATCTGCGTAATCTGTGGTGAAAAGGGGGGCAACTCAACTCTTATAGTTTATTCTTATATATCTTTGCCATGGCCTTCTGATACTGGTTCTCCAGTTGCAGATAGTTCTGTTTGCTCTGATATACTACCGATACTTCTACAAAATATTCTATCATACTGATTTGTCCGCCTGTCAGTGCTTGTTTCAGCAAAGATAAATCCTGTTGTGCCTGAAAGGTTTTCTCGTATTCTTCCATTGAAGTACGTAGTGTGTGGGCTTCGCGGTAAAGTTGTGTCAGTTCCGATTCCACCTGTACCGAAGTATTGGCCCGTTGCAAGTCGATGTTCAGTGACTGTGCTTTGGCTATCTTCACTTTGTTGCGGTTCTCGAACAGGGGGAATGAGAAACCTACGACAACTCCGTTGAAAGGCTCGCCCGATTCGGTATTCCGACGGTATCCCAGTTCCAGCTTCGGAAGCCATTGCGATTTGTTGACTGAGATTTGTTTGCGGGCGGCGGCACTTTCACTGTTGAGAGCCTGCAGTGTGTAGTCCGATGCCAGAACTTCCGTTTTCAGTTCTTCGTAATTGGTAGGAAAGATAACAGCCGGATAGTCGGAGTCTTCAAACACGACCGGTATGTTTCCGTTCAGTGCCGTCAGCTCCTGTATTTTATTCCGAAGGGCCGTTTCGTTTAACGATGCTTCTGTTTTCACGTTCAGCAGTTCCAGATTGATCTTATTGGTTTCGATCACGTTGGCATCTCCTGTTTGCAAACGTTTGGCATACATGGCAGATAGCTCCTCGGCGTTTCGCAAACGTTCTGCCAGTATCTGTTGTTGCTTGCGCAACATGATGATATCCAGACAAACATCTTTAGCCTGTAACAGAATATTTTGGCGGAATACATTTTTTTGCCCGTCAAAAGCACCGGACTTCAGTCGGTTCAGTTGATTGCGGGTGGCATACAGGCTCGGAAAGTCGAAACTTTGGGAGACTACAAGCTCACCGATCGTATTATTCTTATCTTTGTTGTTCCACAAATGGGCATACGAAAGGGTAGGGTCAGGCAGATTATTGTCCGTTCGGGCTTCCAGCTTCTGTGAGGCAATCAATTGTGCGTTGGCTTGCAACTCTTTATTATTGGTTTCGATGTTGCGCAGTACCCCGTCTATACCGGTTTGTGCCTGCAATCCGGATAGCGCAAAGAGGGTGGCGGCAAGTAGGGTTATTCGTTTCATATGATTATTGGGGTTTATGGCTTCACATCTCTGAGGGTATATCGAAATTCGTATTCACCACAGAGTATCACAGAGTTCCACAGATGACTATCAAGTTATCAATAGATTAAGGTAACTCTGTGGTGCATGATGACACACTCTCAGGAGTGAGGCCTTTTATTATTTTCTTTTTCCGTTCATCATCAGATAAACAATCGGGATAATAAATCCGTTCAGGAAAGTCGACGTCAACAGACCGCCCAGGATTACCTTTGCCATCGGACTTTGAATTTCGTTACCGGGCAGACTTCCGCTTAATGCCAGCGGTATCAGTGCCAGAGCGGACGAGAGGGCTGTCATTACAATCGGGTTCAGACGGTCGAGTGATCCACGGATAACGCTGTCGTATACTCCCAATCCTTCTACCTGTTGCAGGTGGTTGTAATGGCTGATAAGCAACATACCGTTACGTGTGGCGATACCAAACAGCGAAATGAAACCGATGATGGCCGGGATGCTGATTTCTCCCGTTGTGATCAGTAAGGCAAACACACCTCCGATCAGTGCCAGAGGCAGGTTTATCAGGATGACCGCCGACTCCTTCACGCTGCGGAACTCATGATACAGCAGCAAGAAGATCACTACAATGGACATGAATGAGGTCAGTGCCAGAGTGCGGCTGGCTGCCTGCTCGCTTTCAAATTGTCCGCCGTATTCGATGTGATAACCTTCGGGGAGCTTGATTTGTTCGTCCACCTGCTTTTGAATATCATTTACCACACTTCGCAAGTCACGATCGGCTACATTGGCAGAGATGACGATTTTGCGTTTTACGTTTTCGCGGTTGATGGTATTCGGCCCCATAGCCGAAACTACGTCGGCAATGTAACTCAATGGCACTTTCTTTCCATCCTGTGTGTCTACCATCAGGTTGCGTATCTTTTCGGCTTCGTCACGGAAATTGTTTTCCACTTTCACAATCAGGTCGAAGCTCTTACCCTGTTCGTATACTTGCGAAATCACTTCACCGGCCAATGCCACATTAATATATTCAGAGAATTCCGGCAGAGTAATGCCATATTTAGCCAGCATTTCCCGTTTGGGGGTGATCTTCAATTGCGGACGTTCGATCTGTTGTTCTACGTTCAGGTCGGCGATGCCCGGAATGTTGCCGATAGCCCCTTTTATCTGGTTGCCCAGAGAGAACATCTTGTTCAGGTCGTCACCGAACAGTTTGATGGCGATATTGGCTTTGGTACCACTGAGCATAGCGTCGATACGATGGCTGATGGGCTGTCCTATTTCGATATTTGCTCCGGTGATGGTACCTAATTTCTCTCGTACATCCGCCATCAGTTCGGTACGCGAGCGGTCTTTCAGTTCGAATGGCGCTTCTATTTCCGATACGTTTACACCTAAGGCATGTTCGTCCAGTTCGGCACGTCCGGTCTTGCAGGCCACTGTCTGTATCTCGGGGATGGATAGCAGAAGTTCCTCGGCACGGTGTCCCATCTTATCGCTCTCTTCGAGTGAGATACCCGGCAACGAACTAATGTTGATAGTGAATGACCCCTCGTTGAACGGCGGAAGGAACGAGCGTCCCAAAGTGAAGAAGAATCCCAGAGCGATGATGAATAGCCCGATGGTACTTCCCAAAGTTACGCGTTTGTGGGATAATACCCAAGTCAGTGCTTTTTCATACCCTCCTTTCATCCAGCGCGCTACGAGGGCCTCTTTCGGGAGTTTGTCCCCTTTGTCTTTACCCAGCAGATAAGAGCAAAGTACCGGGGTCAGTGTCAATGCCACTATCGTCGATGCAAATAATGCTACGATGAAGGCAATGCCCAGCGGAACCAGCATGCGTCCTTCCATACCGGAAAGGAAGAAGAGAGGCACAAAGCTGACGACAATAATCAGCGTAGAGTTCAGGATAGGCATACGAACCTCTTTGGAAGCGTTGAATACCACCTGGATAACCGAAAGGCGTTCACTCTCGGGCAGGAGGCGGTTCTCACGCAACCGTTTGTATACGTTTTCTACATCGACAATGGCGTCGTCCACCAGCGAACCGATGGCGATGGCCATACCTCCCAGACTCATGGTATTGATGGTCAGTCCCATGAAGTGTAAGGTAAGGATGGAGACAAGCAGTGAGAGAGGCAGTGTCACCAGTGAAATGACCGTAGTCCGAACATTGGCAAGGAACAGGAACAAGACGATGACTACAAAGATGCCGCCCTCAAAGAGTGACTTCTTTACATTGCTGATGGAGCTCTCGATGAAACGGCTCTGGCGGAAAATGTCGGTAGATACTTTTACATCCGGTGGCAGATTCTTTTGCAGGTCTTTCAGTGAAGCTTCCAGTTTATCGGTCAGTTCCAACGTACTGGTGGAAGGTTGTTTGGTGACGGTCATCAGTACTGCGGGTTTTCCTCTTTCCGAGGCGGTACCCAGTTTGGGAGCTTTCGGGCCAATCCGGACGTCGGCTATGTCTTCCAGCACTACGGGTACGCTATTGATGCTTTTTACCACTGCTTTGCCCAACTGATCTACTTTGGCGGTAGAAAGTACGCCGCGTACAATGTACTCGTTGCCATACTCGTAAAGTACTCCTCCGTTTGCATTCAGGTTCATTCCCCGGGTGACGGTCATCACCTCGTTCATCGATACACCGTAATGACGCATACGTTCCGGATCGAGTTGAATCTGATATTCTTTCAATTCACCTCCCAATACGGCTACCTGTGCTACACCTCCGGTAGAGAGCAGGCGCGGACGGATGGTCCAGTCGGCAATGGTGCGCAGGTCGAGCATGGAAGTCGAGTCGGCTGTTAATCCGATAATCAGGACTTCACCCAGAATGGACGACTGTGGTCCCAGTGTCGGTTTACCTACATTCGAAGGAAGTTCTTCGCCTACGATGGCCAGCTTTTCGCTTACAATCTGGCGGGCGAGGTATATGTCGGTTCCCCAGTCGAATTCTACCCATACGACAGAGAATCCGTTGGTCGAAGACGAACGTACACGGCGCACACCGGTGGCACCGTTTACGGCTGTTTCTACGGGAAAAGTCACGAGTTGTTCCACCTCTTCGGCTGCCATACCGTTGGCTTCGGTCATAATGACCACCGTCGGGGCATTGAGATCGGGGAACACGTCTACTTCGGTATGCATGGCGGTATAAGTTCCGCCAATCAGCAACAGTACCGAGGCTACAAGCACCAGGATACGGTTCTGAAGTGAGAAATGTATGATTTTATTTAACACAATATTCTTTGTTTATAGTTTGTAACCTATGATTTCCGGACTTATTTCAATCGTTCGATTGTAAATCTTCCAATCGTAAATCTTTTAATGTTCGTGACTGTGTGCAGGTATTGCGTTGCTTGCTGAAGCCAGTTTTACCTGATAAGCACCTTGGGTCACTACCCGGTCACCGGCTTTAACACCCGAAAGTATCTGTACGCTCTTGCCGTTATCGGCTCCGAGGGTGACTTCCTGCTTCTTATATCCTTCTTCATCCAGTTGCAGATAGACGAAGAATAGGCCCTGTTCTTCGGTTAGTGCGGTGCGTGGAAGCGATATCACGTTTTCCATGGGTGACGACAGCAGGTATACTTCAACGAACGAACCCGGAATGATGTCACCCTTATTGTCGAATTCGAAAGTGACCGGCACGTAAAATGAATTGTCGCCGGCCGATTTGCCGAATGACAAAAGGCGGCCGTTCAATCCTTTCAGTTCGTATACTTTATCATCATACGGTGTCTTGAAATTGGCCGAACCGATGGTGCGCAGAGACGGATAGTATTTCTCCGAAACTTCGGCTCGCAGGAAGAGACGGCGGTTTTGTGTAACGCTGACCAATGGCTGGCCGATGGTCACGTAATCTCCTTCTTTCACCAGGATATTCTTTACGAATCCGGCAATAGGGGAAACCACAGCTTGTCCGCCTGCCGAATGATTCTTGGCAAGTGCTTCATAACTGATACGGGCATTTTCATAATTTTGTTCTGCTTGTGCAAACTCTTTGTCGGATACGATTTTGTTTTTTACAAGTGCTTGCATACGCTCGTACTCCTTCTTGGATATTTCGTAGGCGATGCGGGCACGTTGTACCGGGTCGCCATCGGCAATGTTGCTGGATGAAATGGTCACCAATGCAGTGCCTTTGCCCACACTCATGCCCTCGGTCACTTTACCGCGAAAACTAACGACACCGGCCACAGTAGCTACCGCTACGGATTCATCTCCCTGTGCAGCCAGCACTTGCCCGCTCGTTTTTATCACTTGTTCAAAAGCTTCCGGTGCGATGACGCTTGTTTTCACTCCGGCTGCTTCAGCTTTTACTTTCGGCAGGATGATCTCGTCACTGTGTCCGGCTGCCGGTTCGGTACCTTGGCTGTGTTCTTCACCCTCGTGATCATGCCCTTCATGATCTTCGCCTTCGTGATTGTGGTCTTCACCTTCATGGTCGTGGTCATGTGCTTCTGTTCCATGGTCGTGGCCTTCGTGATTGCCACCCGATTTACTGTTGCAGGAACCCAGGATAAACAATCCGAGGATTCCCATAAAGATAAGTTTCTTCATGATAATATAAATTCTTTACTTTTGATGATTCTGGGAAGTATATCTGTGTAGGTTTTAAACCAAATGCCTTTGGTTTAAAAACAAGGCATCGTTGGTTTTAAAGGAATATCCCATTGATTTTAAACCAACGGTCAGTAGATTCCTAACCTTACGAAATAGGGCTTATAAGCCTATACAACAGGGTATGGAGGGGCACGAAGACCGAAGGCACAGTTGATAACCGTGCTGTGAAGAGATTCCCGGTAGGCGTAATAATTCTTAATACGCCGCTCTTGGGGCTTGAATAAATTCTCTATGATAAGGTCCGTAAATAAGATGGCAGTAAACAGATAGTGAGGGCTGTGGTCTGCCTGTACGGATGGGGTTGGCGAATTGAGACGTGTCATACATCCGTCATTGCAGCACGAATCGTTGCCCGGATGATGATGGTGTCTGGGACACTGGGGTTCCGGTGTCACGTCGTTTTTCATACAAATCACGCCGTTGGCATGGTGGTGATGGGGAATGACAGGTACCACCAGCATAATAATGCTGATGAAGAGCAGAAAAGAGAGTATGTACCGTTTATTCCTCATTCTTATTTTTATATTGAGCCACAAAGATAGTCTATCATCGGGTAAAAAACAAACAGTGTTACTTAAAAAACAAAAAGACAAGCAGATAACTACTTGTCTTTTCAGAAGAGAACGTCAGAAACGTTTATTTTTTCTTTCCTCCTTTGTCTTTGGTGCATTGGGCGTCTTTACATCCGGTTTTAGTTTTGCAATTGGCTTTTTCTTTGCATCCGTCAGATGTTTTCTTATCAGCTTCTTTTTTGCAACATGCTTTTTCTTCCTTTTTACAGCATGCTTTACCGTCTACTGCAACTTTAGCAAACGGTTTTTCTGTAGCTACAAGTACTTTCATAATTTAATTCT